>OFGE01001176.1_pt1 | contig 24414 bp, 16 predicted proteins | sample 1521681 | NCBI WGS metagenome assembly OFGE01 (sample SAMEA3504093, study PRJEB24116) | mouse gut metagenome | biome: mouse gut; feature: mouse-associated habitat; material: faeces | place: Denmark | collected 2011
TGGCGGCATCCCAGCCTCCAAGGGCGTCTCTGCACCTGGCGTATCAGCCATATCTGGCGGCATCCCAGCCTCCAAGGGCGTCTCTGCACCTGGCGTATCAGCCATATCTGGCGGCATCCCAGCCTCCAAGGGCGTCTCTGCACCTGGCGTATCAGCCATATCTAGCGGCATCCCAGCTTCCGGCGCCGCGTCTGCCCCCGGTAAATCAGCCATATCCAACGCCATACTAGCTTGACGTGCCTTATCCGTTTCCGGAGCCATCACACCCGCATCAGCTGTTATTCCTGGATTGCCAGCGGCTTCCTCCTGCACTGCAGCCGCTATGTTTTCATCTCCCGGTAAATCCAGATTCATAGATTCCATCATGGCGCCTGTTTCACCAAGAAGCTGCTCCAGTTCTTCCGCTGACATTTTCTGCTCTTCCTGCACAGCCGATGGAATTTCATCAATTTTTGACTCCATATGTACTTCCAGCTCAGATATTTCATCCTTGACAGAAGCTTCAATCCTTGCAAGGTAATCCAAAATCTCCTGCTGGCGGTCAGCTACCGGCTCCCTGCCAGACTCCCGCATCACAGCATCTCCGATCCCCGCCAGGGAATCTAAAATTTCCTGCTGGCGGTCAGGCATCGCCGTATTTCCTGTGCCTTCTTTAAGCATATCCTCTATCCGGGCAAGCGAGCTTAAAATCTCTTCCTGCTTGTTTTGCGGCTGCTCTGCCAAAGGGGCTGCCGCAGCGTTTATCATTTCAATCTGCCCGCTGATTTCCACAAACTTCTGCTCAAACGACTCCAGGTGTTCGATCAGTTTCTCATTTGACGCCACAACGACATCAAAATTTTCTTTATTCTTTTGAATCGTAACCCTGCCAACGGCTTTCTGCGCAGAAAGGACCTCCTCCAATGGGAAAGAAAGCTCTTCCCCCAATTCATCCAAAAGCTCCTCCAGCTTTACAAGCCCTTGTTTTAATGTAATATATGACACCTTCTGTGCTTTATAAAGGCTTTCAAACCCCTTTTCCAAATCGCTTTCCTGTTCCCTGCGCGCCTTAAAAGACAGATCCATCGTCCAGTACACAAAACACAAAATCGCCAAACCTACCAGGCCTAAGAATAAGTAACTATCGGCATAATTCATCATTAGGTACAGCTCAACTATGGACAGCACCACCAAAAACAATATACCGATTGTCATTTTTAACCTTGTATTGGCCGGTTTCTTTTCCTTTAAATCTTTGTCTTTTTCCATTTTGCCCCATCCTTTTTGCCTGTTTCTATTATAACCGTTATTTTACCACACAAAACGTAATTTAGAAATACTAATTATTCGCATAATACGAATAAGTATCATAAAATTCCTGCGGGACAGGCAGGCCGTTGTTTTCCCTTTTCTTAATACGAAGCTCCCATTCCCTCGTTTTTTCGTGGAACATGCGCTGGTGGGCCGCCATAGCTTCCACAAATGCGGCATTCGATTTTAACGACTCACGCATCTCTTTGTTAAATGGGCAATACGTTGCTAAAATAAGCCTTGAGACTTTATTTAACTTCATCGCTGCATTAGCTTCAGAATAAATCCACATTTCATAATCACTTAAGAAAATTTCCCTGGTGTTATTCCTGGCCCTAAGAATCTGCGTCTTAATCTTTTCCCGTTTTTCCTCAGATAAATTGTGGTTCTTACGGTAATACTGGATATAGTCCATATATTCCGAAGTCAGCGATTTATACTGGATATTATTCCACATCGCCCCCATCTCACACCTGCAGTACTCCCAGTGGAAACGTCCAAAAGCTTTCGTCACCAGTTTATGGAGCTCATTCTCAGAAATCACCGGGAACAAAAACCTCCCTGGCGTATCACGCCTTTTTCCAGTAATCTCCTGCCACATAGATGAAGCGGTACCATAAACCGGAGTTAAAATTACATCTGGATATACCTGTTTTATGACATGCTCCCGCTCAATCTGTATCGATGGATTGGTATACATTACTTCCCGTTTAAATACAGTAAAATCCTTCTTTTCCAAATCCAGGATGCAGTCGCAAAGCTGCTTTTTGGTAACATACAGCCGATCTAAATGCCCATATATTTCATCCTTATAAAGAACCGGGACATATGTGGAAAGCTTACCATTTATAATCTTATTATTGCTGGTGAACATATTTTCAATCTCAAAGATCACCTTCCTGCGGGTATCGGATAAATATTCTTTTTCCTGCTTCTCCGTAATTTTGCCGCTGCGAAGCTGTTTCCTTAATGTATCCCGGTAATCCTCTTCAAAAGAATCCCTTGACGGCTCTTTTTTACCCCGGTAAATAGCTTCAAGCCACTCCGGCATTGTATATATAGGGCAGATAAGCTTGCCCTGCTTTTCATTCATCCGTTCACAGAGAAAGAGGATTTGATCCTCATCTAGCAGGCGCTCATCCATATAGCCGTAATTTAAAAACAGCTTAACCGCTAATGGTACATTTTTATTTTCAAACCACTTAAACAGGCAATTCTGGTAAACCTTATAAAAATGCCCCGTAATCTGCTTTTTAATTTTACGCATATCGTCCTGGACAGACAAACGGTCTTTTGCCATAGCAAATGTATTCATAGCCATGACAATCTCTTCCTGCTCCTCTTTTTCAATAAAAGCAAATTTTAAAATCTGTGCAAGCGACCCCTTTAACTGCCCCATCACCTCTTCTTGGGTAAGAACAGGGCCTTCTTCCCCATCTTCTTCACTGGCATCTTCAGATGAAGGGCTATTATAAAAAGCAACCTCTTCCATATAATTGACAGCCGCTTCACAAGAATTCATAATATCCCGGATAAGCCCTGCCATTTCACCCGCCTGGTAAAACGCCATTACCGGGCTGCTATAATAAAACTTTTTATGTAAATCCAGCGATACCTTTGCGCTTTCCAAGTAAAATGCAAGCTTCTTTTCCCCACACGGCAAAAGAAAGGCATCTTTAGGTTCTTCCTCCAACAGACGTTGAATCGCTTTATCCCCGGACACCTCCCCTGCGGATCCATAAAGCCCCTTTAAACCTTCATACATACCCTCCGCTTTTTCCAAAAGCAGCTCACGTTCCTTCATATAATCAGATAGTTCCTGCTCCATAGAATAGACAGCAATACCCCGATAATCAAAGTTACTGTTCAAAAAACTCTGCAGCAGACCAGGGTCAATCGCCCGGAATGCATAGAATATGGTATCTTCTTCCGCAGAATAGTCACTTAAATATTCACTATAAAATAAATCCACGATGCCTATCAATGCACCTTGCCTGGCAATCCTTTGTATTCCGCTGCCGCTTATGCGTATGCTTCCTTTCGCGATCATTCCAAAAAAACGGACCTGTTCACCTTTTTTAAAGAGTACCGTACCTTTTTCAAATTGGTTTAACTCATTTCCTTTTAGAACTGTACCCATATTTTCTCTCCATTCTATGTTTGTGATTTGCATAAAACCAAGGGGTGGTTTTGCTTTTAGGGGTATTATACTCTTTTTTAGAGAGTTCGTAAACACATAATATGAAGCGATTTTGTTTTTTAATAGAATGTAAGCGGCATATACGCAGTCAAGGCTCACAAACCCTACCCCCGCCCTTGATACACACAGCACACAAAAAAATACTTTTCAGCAAATGTATTCCACACTTAGTGGGAGATTTGTGTCAAATGAGGGAGTCGCAGCGGGCTACGTTGACCGAATTTATGCAGATTGAACTACTAATGTTTAATCTGATAGCGCAAATATCACGCTAAGTGGGGAATGCAGATGGCGGGAATAATTTTTCAAACACGCTCTGGTACTCCAATTACGAATCCACACCATAAACGCGAAGCAGCCGCATATAGGAAAACACGCCCGCTACACCCGAAACCAGCAGCAAGATCGCACATCCGCCCCCTTTTAAGCTATTCAACAGAATATTTCCTGATATAAACGCATTCAAAGAAAAATAATCCACCCACCTCAACCCAATAATATGCAAAAACGCCGGAATGACAAGTACAATACTTAAAACCAGCAATGTCGTCCCAGTATCCTTAAAAAATGCCGAAACCAGAAATATCAAAAGTAAAATGCAGCAAAATACAACATAACGGCAAACATACAGCAATCCAAGGTACTGCCAAAGTTTCAAATCAGCTGGAAAACCCGCCAAAGCAGATATAGCGCCCAGTTTAGCATTCTCATATGGCAGTCCGTACTGGCTGTACACCCCAATAAAATCTGTCAGATACCCAACCGCAAAAAAAGCAGTATACAACGGAAAAGCGGCCCGCAGCTTTGCTTTTACAGTATTCGCCCGTCCCAGCTTATAACAGGAAATCATATGGATCATCCCGGTAGAATATTCCGTCCCAAAAAAGGCTGCAAAAGCGGCAATCATAACAACGAGGACTACCGCTGCATTTTTCATATCATCCTCATATCCTGAATACGAATTGCCAGTAAGCATCTCATAACCAGTCTCATAAACCATCCAGGGAACCTCACCCGTTTTGGCCCCCTGCCCTTCCACATATGCAAGATGTTCCAGCACACGTGTGAATGCCTCCTGCCCCTTAGTATTGTCCTCCGCCAGCTTGCGGGCTGATTCATACTCCTGTAATGAAATTTTTCCCTGGGCAAAATTTTGCTCCGCTTCGTCCCTTATATGGGCAAATGATGCCAGACGTTTCTCCTCCTTAGCAATCATCTCACGTGTCTTATTTGTTACCTCACCCCCAAATATGGCCATATAATTTTTATAATAACGTTCTGACTCCCCAATATAAGGCGTCCTCTGCATAAACAGATATCCCTGCAGGCAAAGAAAAAGGATAAGGATCCAAAATGTTTTTTGCACTACCAAAAGCTTATATGCCTCATGGTACAAAAGGCTTGTGTGGCACCGCTTCATCTGCCCCTTCCCCAAAAGGGGGCTGGCTTTTAATGTAAGGGCCGAATCCTGGCTCTTAAAAATATATAGGTTGAGAAAAAAAATAACAATACAAAACAGCGTGCATGATACAGCAAAAACCGTCACAATGTTTACCGGTACAGAAAAAATGTTCAGGTTAAAATAATATTGGTAAATAGGCGTTACCTGTACAAAATTGACAAGGTTCATGTATTTTAAGAGCTGAAAGGCCGAATTGCCGTCTACCGTCCAATACAGGACAAGGGAAACCAAAAACAGCAAAACCGACTGGACATAGAGCATAACCACGCTTTTAGAAATCAATGCAAAATAAAAAAATATAAGCCCAATCAAAAAATATAGAGCCATTTTAGAAACTAAAAACAGGAGCCAATACTGCAGGAGCGTAACATTCAGCGCGCTTCCTGCATATCCGCCGACAGACTGTAAGCGGACGCCCAAATCTAACGCACCGTATTTAAACGTTGTCAACAAAAGGTTCCCACCCCAGAACAGCAGCGTAAACAGCAATGCCGAAAAGAAAAGCACGCCCATTTTCGCACACATCAAATGCGCCCTGCCATGCGAAAGCGGTTTCACAAGCGCAAAAAGCCCCTTTTCCTTTTCCTGGACCACCAGCAGGACAACAACGAAAAAAATCAATGCAACCATAAAAAAATCTGTAGCCAAAAAACCTGTAGCTTCTACAAAGGTATGTGTATTAGTAAACTGCAGGACGTTCCCTTCCAATGGCTGAAACGCTTTTACCGTTTTATTAGCATTGCGGACTGAAAATGGATCTTTATTATTAAAAATCGATATGTTACCCGCATTTTGGGCTCGGTTTTGGATGTCCTGCAGATAATCAGTATATCCCTCAATTTGTTCTAACTGCCCGTACAGTTCCTGGTATAAAAAATACGCATACTCCCCGGCAGCTTCTACCTCCGTTTCTGTACTGCCGTTATCCCCGCTTACAGCATAGTAACAGTCCCTAATATAACCTGGCTGCTCTGAAGCGGGCAGGGATCCTATGTGGGTATAAGCCTTTTTGTAATCCTTTGGGCGGACAATTGGGCTGCTTGTACTTGTAAAAATCAATGCCGCATTTACGCCAATAAACAATAAAACCACAAGGATAAACTTTCGCCTGGCATATATTTTGTACAGTTCCTTCTGAAAAATCCTCATAAAAAACCTCCTTAGGATCCACACAGCTCCGTTTATTCTCTACCCATCTCGTCCGCGAACTGATACAGATAAACATCCTCGAGTGTTGGGGGTACCTGTGAAAATGAATATGGATTTGGTTCTAAATCCGTAATAACTCGAACCAGCATTTGGCCGGCATGGACGGAAACACTGCTGACAAGAAAGGCGCGTTCTACCTCCCCCAACTGTTCTGGTTTTATCTGCAGTTCAAATACCTTTCCTAAAAGGCCGCTAAAAAATCCCTCAACACTTCCCGATCCAAGTACCTTTCCCTTTTTAATCATAATAATCTCCTTGGCAATCTGTTCAACGTCAGACACCACATGAGTTGCAAGGATTACGATCTTATCTAGGGCAATCTCAGAAATAATATTGCGTATCCGGATACGTTCCTGAGGATCGAGCCCGGCAGTCGGCTCGTCTAAAATCAAGATCTTCGGGTTGTTCAAAAGGGCCTGCGCAATCAAAATACGCTGCTTCATCCCCCCAGAATATGCCCCCAGCTTTTTTAGCCCCTGCTCCCTAAGGTTTACAAGCCCGATTACCGTTTCGATCTCCTCTTTTGCCTGTTTCTTTGACATGCCCTTTAGGGCTGCAATATAAGAAAGGAACTGATAGCCCGTAAAATGCTCGTAAAGGCCCTGCTGCTGCGGCATGAAGCCCAAGATACTGCGGAAGTGCTTTCCAAGGGCCGACGTATTTTCTCCGTTGTATAAAACCGCCCCTGCATCTGGGGTAAGGTTGCCTGCGATAATATTCATCAGGGTACTCTTTCCCGCGCCATTTGGGCCTAAAAGCCCATAAACGCCAGAGGTCAGGCAAAGATCTACCTGGTCTAATGCTTTTTTATCCCCATAGGACTTGCTTAGGGAGTCAATTCGTAACGTTACCATTGTATCACGGCTCCTCTTTCCATGTGATTGGGATATAATTTTCCTTCCCGTTGTAAAAATCCTGTTTGGGGATGACAAAGTAATCTCCGAACCCTGTATCCGTATCGTCTTTAATAACGAGTAAATAATCTCCAAATGAACCGCGGATATGGAGGCGCTTCATAAACCCAGAATCCATTTCCACTGTTTCCCCTTCCTCTATATCATAGTAAAAATAACGCTGCTTCCCCGTTTCTTCTATTACATAGAACACTTTTCCATCTGCGTAATCTAACAGCTTATCTGCCGTTACAACCCATTGGCCTTTGCCGCCGTCCAAATCCCAAACCGAAATGTCGATCTGGCTGTACCTGCCCTGCGCAGACAATCCATCCTTATATACTTCTGTTGCCATACCCTTCCCATACATGCTTACCAGCTTATCCCCATACAGGTAAGCATCCTGAAATGCTTCATCCTCATAAATCCGCTCAGATTTCCCCTCTTCAATATCATAAAAATACCAATCTACCCGATGCCCCGCTTCCTCATAATTGGTTCCATCATATTTGGTTGCAAAGAGGTTTTCCTTATAATAAATCCTTCCATTATAATACCCCACAATATACAAATCACTGCTGTATGCCTTTTTTCGTTCTGTCAGATTAGTGGTTTCCCCTGTATTAAGGTTTACCCTAAAAAGCCATGTTTCATTCTCCCCAGAGGGGGCCTCCATGCCGTCCTCATCCTTTTCTGTAAGAATAGAGCATCCTGACATGTACAAAAACTGCCCGTCAACGACAAAGGGGGAAACAATATTGTTTTCAAAGCTTGCAACCTCTTTTACCCCAGTACGGTCAAGTCCAGATCGCACCAGGGAGCCCGTTTGTGTATTCAAATCTGTATTAAACAGGTATAGGGCATCTTCCTGCACAAACCCGGCCCCTCCAAGTACATCTGGCAAATACGCATTGCAGCGCTGCTCATCTGGAGTATTTTCATACCAAATCTTGTGTGTACAGTTTGGTTTATTGCAGACAATAACGTCTTTTTGGGTTGCGTAATCAAAAAAATACAAAAACCCTGTACTGTTCAAATGGTAAATTCCATCCTCAGACGCAAATCCCATATAAAGCATAGTATCATGGTACTGTACATCTGTCCCCCCGCCCTTGCCAGACTTCTGGTAAAAAATATAACCCCCACTCAAAATTACAATGGCCAAAAAAGCTGCTGCCAACGCCAAAAAACGCCTTGCTTGTTTTTTATCTTTCATAGTTATAATCCACCTTTCTGCGAAAGGCACCAATGGGGTTATGAAACTCATTTGTGGCTTTCACTCTTCAAATTTTCCTGATATATTATCGTTGTAAGGCTGAAACACTACACAACACGTGGAGGTGAGTGGCGGGGCTGTATAGCGGCAACCTCGTATAGTTATATGTGTCGGTCATCCGTTAAGGCATCAATGAATGGCGCATTCCAAGAGGGTGTTTACACCCCTCTTTTAGCCCGTAAACTTATCTCTTCCAAAGTCGACTCGATTTTGCCGGATGGCCAGTCCCTGTCAGCTTGCAACTATAAATCTCAGGAGGTTATTTTCTTGGCTTTTAAAATCTTTCGTAAAAACTGTTGTGGGCTTGATGTCCACAAAACATGGAGCTATGCCTGCATCGGGATTACCGATACAAACGGCCGAACTGAGTATAAGCAGGCCCGTTTCTCGTCCTTCTCCAAAGGGCTTAAGGAACTGGCTGACTGGCTTGGATACACCAAACCGCAAAAAGGAAACAAGACAGACCGTAAGGATGCCAAATGGATCTGTGGCCTCTTCATGTGTGACATAATCAAACCTTCCTTTATCCCGCCTGCTGACATCCGCCATCTGCGGGATCTGGTACGCTACCGGTTCAAGCTCACCTGTATGATTACTGGCGAGAAGAACCGTGCGCAGAACTGTCTTACCGTATCCAACCTCAAGCTGGATGATGTCTTCAGTGACGTTTTTGGAAAGTCCTCCCGTTCCATCACGGAACAAATACTTGCCCATCCTGGGGAAACTTTTGATGTGGCACCTTTTGTTGACAGACGGTGCAAGACTCCGATTGGAGAAATCCAGGCTGCCATTGATGGAGCTGTTTCTCCTGAACAGGCTGTCAAACTCCGTCAGTGCCTGGACCACATAGACGAACTGGAGATGCATATAGAAAAAGTGCAACAGGAAATCCTTCGTCTCAGTGATAAATACCAGGCCGCCCTTGATTTGGCCCGTACCGTTGCTGGCTTTGACAAAAATCCTATGACTGCAATCCAGATCCTTTCTGAAATCGGTGGTGATATGTCTGTCTTCCCCACAGCAAAACACCTCGTTTCATGGGCAGGATGCTGTCCCCGTAACGACCAGAGTGCCGGCAAAATCAAATCCACTCGGATTTCCCGTGCTGGTTCTTATTTTAAACCAGTTCTGGTGCAGGTTGCAAGTGCTTTGACAAGATCAAAGGACCATCCTGAAATCACCAATCGTTACAGGCGTATAAAAGCACGTCGTGGTCACAAGAAAGCCATCATTGCTGTCTGCCGTATGCTCCTGACCGTTATCTGGCACATACTCTCAGATTTAAAGCCCTATACACCAGACGGCTTCGTTGAACCACGTCCTGCGGAAAAGTCAAAGGTACTGACTACTGCGCAGGCACTTAGCTTGTTGAAGCAACGGGGATATGTTATCTCCGATTCTGCTCCGGTTCTAAATTAGGTGTTGTGTCTATATTCATTTTTTCGAAGCCACCACATGATGGCTTGTTTGTGGCGCAATTCACTTTCTCTCTAACCGCTACCTCTCAGTTTCAAACTTTGCCCTCCACTCCGTAAGCTGCTGGTTAAATTCCTGAATAATCTGATCCATGCCGGCCTCTTCTAGCTTTCTGTTGATTTCAGAAAGGGCATCGTCTATATCTGCTACTTTAAGATTAAATAGATTGTCAACCTCAACAGAATACTCCCCTCCGTCAGCGTTTGCATAATATACCGCATTCACGGCCTCTACCTCTGCCGCCACCGGGGCAGGATCAAAACGGAACCCATCTGGAATAAACGGCTCACATTGTGTATAATACTTCTCCTGAAAGGCCATCTTATCTGCAGCAGTATCATTTTGCGGATAAGCAATCAATGCATTCGTATAATGCTCGCCAAATGCCCAAAGCAAGTTGCCCGGCAAGCGTGCCGCTACATTGCCGTCAAACGTGTATTCCACCCCCTCATTGCCATACAAAATCAAATTGGCAATATCCGGATCCGTATACAAACGTACCAGAAAATCAAGCGCATATTCCTGGTTTTGCGACCAAGAGGCAACCGCGGTATGCGCATCTCCCCAATACGGTGCAATCTGCGGGCGTTCCATGTCGGGAACCACCACATATTGCGCCGTTATCTCCTCTCCACTGCTCCTATAGTAAGATAAATTGCTTTCATACATATCTTCCCTGTGCGCCATTTCATCTTTTGCAAAAAAAGAACCTGGCGCATTCTCCGCCGCAAAGTAAAGCAGCCCCTTGTCTTTAAGTCCTTTGAGCTTAAGCAGTTTGTCCCTTAGCTCTTCTGTTTCAAAAATATTAACGGCTTCGCCTACTTGCGTATATGCAAGGCATTCTGCCTGCTCCACCTTCCACATACCCAATGAATAAATAATGTTATCATTATAGGCATAAGGAATTACTTTGCCCCCCTCGCCGTCTTTAATTTTTTGCAGAACCGCTTCGTTTTCTAATATGTCGGAAGAAAGGCCTGATACATCAATATCATATTTTTTCAGAAGCTCCTTGTCGTAAGCAACTGCGCCGACGGTGCGCAAATGGGCGGAAATGCCATATGTAACGCCTTTGTACCTGCACCGCGCCAAGTCCCTCCCAGGAAGGGTATTTCTGATTTCTAAGCCCCGCCCACTTTCTAAAAAATCGTCAAGGGGCAGTAAAAGGCCCTTGTCAGCCATTGAGGTATAGATGAAACCTGCCGAACCACTCGGCACACCAATCACATCTGCCCGTTCGTTTGCTTGTTTCATCTTCTGCAATTCGTGGACAGCACCCTCATTGGCCTCTTCGTCCACATCAAACGCTTCTATTTTCACCTGATAGGAAGCGCCTTTTTCTTTCAGCAGCTGGTTGAGCGGCTCCTGCCAGATATCAATATATTCGGGAAAGGTGATTTTCCAAACTACTGTATCCTCCCCTGCCATAGGCAGCACAGAAGCCATATCGTCTTCCTGTCCAGTATTTTTCTCATCAATAGTAGCCTTTGATTCGTCTTCTTCCATATTAGAAGCTGTTTTTGTAACGGTATTTTCCCCAGCAGTTTTACAGCCGGATACCATAGCAAAAGGGGTAAGGACGGAGTAAAACAAGAAAAAGCGAATTGATTTTTTTATATATAGTTTCATATTTGCCTCCATTTCTGTAATTACTGGGAATATATGGATTTGACATTGATATTAACAGAGGGCAGCCGCATTATGTAATGTAAATCCTTCCCGCAGTACTAGTACTCCATCCGGACAGGAATTGAAGTCTGGAACCATCTGCTTCGCACCATTGCGTCGTTAAAATTTCTAGACGATACCACCGCATCGCCGTCGAAATTTTGCCTAGCACTGGCACAAAACAGGTGTCTCCAAACTTCAAATTCCTGTCCGGATGGAGTACTAGTGCTTTTGTGTATAATTTCTGCATCTAGCCTGTATGGTTTTGGATAGATTTAAGAAAAAATATAAAAATTTAATCTCAAATATATTTATAAAATTATTATACAATATATTTTCTTCTTTAGCAACTAATAATATAACTTTTTTCAAGGCACAGTGCAAATTATATTCTTATATTGGTATTGTTTTTGAGTAAATAATGGAGAATTGGAGTGTCTATTCCGTCATCTGGATGGTTTTGTTTATGTTTGGCATAAATTTGTCTTTCTTTTCCAAATTATAACATAATATCTGCCGTTTTGTGATTTGCATTTTAAAATTGTTATATGGATTGCCTACAAAATCCGTATATAGAATAAGTACCCTGCGGGCCCGTCCCCCCTATAATAATAAGGCAAAATAATGTGCTCTATGAACAACGTTTCTACAATACGCTAATTGCATTTAAAATACATTCAATATATTATAAAAACACCGGGGAATGCGTAAAGAAAGGGGTTTAAAATGCCTACATATGGTATGGGAGAAGCTATCCGTGAAATGCGTATGCGGTTAGGTTATACACAAGAAGAACTTGCATATGGCATCTGTACGGCAGGCACATTATCCAAAATTGAAAATGGTAAAGCAATTATATCCAAGCACGTATTTGAAGCGCTCTGCAGCAAAATGCCTGGTATCCACCACGTATGGGTTTCCTGCGATACAAAGGCAGAAATGGAGCGTTCCAAGCTGTGCAAGCAAATACTGCTTTATCTGGAACTACGGAAAATGGAGGAAGCAAATGCCGCCATGGAACAGTACCGCAAACGAAAGGAAAAAAACAATCCGTTTTGTATGCAGTTTGATTTGTATACCCAGGCAATTTACCAGGGTATTATGAAAAAGGATGAAGGGCATATCCTGCCCAAACTCAAAAAAGCCCTAATGCTTACAATGCCTGACTATAAAGAACGTTTACGGGCTAAGAAAAAAGCCGTGCTGCTGACATATGATGAAGTTTATATTTTATCGAATATGGGCATTGCTTATGCAAAAAAAGATAGTATAGGGATGGCGTATGGAATCTTCTGCTTTTTAAAAGAATATATCAGGCAGCAAAAGCTGGATATATCTGAATCAATGAAAATCAACCTTATGGTAATTGGAAACCTGGCATGGTTATTAGAGCGGCAGGGACAATTCCGTGAAGCAGTAAAGCAATGCGATGAATGTATAGAAAATTGCTTTCTGGCAGGTAAATATACGGTTTTACCATATTTGTTATGTATAAAATCCAGATGCCTTACTGCTATAGGAAATTTGCAGACTGCCAAAAAAAGCCGGCAACAGGCAAAGGCCATTCTTGGCATAAGAAATGAGGTTAGAAGCTATGGGGGCTTTGAAGAATTTTACAAAGCAAAGGAACCCATATACGTTACTTTTTAAATAACTTAATATAGATTATACAAAAGATGTTCCCCGGATACCATGCGGTTTCAGTAGAAAATAAAATTTCCTGAAACCGCATGTTTTTGATACAGGGGAATATATTTTTATTGTTTTAGAATACCATGCCGCAGGCCAGCCGCCACTTGCTATTGGCCATGAAATGGGATACAATGGGAAAAACAAAATTAAGCATGGACAGATGGGAGATTAGAATGGATATCGTAGTTTTAGCCGGAGGCATAAGCGCAGAACGGGACGTATCATTAAAAACGGGCGCCATGGTAGCAGGTGCGCTGCGGGGAAACGGGCACCGCACCGTATTACTGGATGTTTTTATAGGATATCAGGGAAGCAAAGAAGATATTCCGGATATTTTTGCAGCCAGTAATATATCAGGGATAACGCAGACCGATATTTCGGAAACCGCGCCCGATATTTCAGCCGTCAAGGCGGCAAGGGGCAATACATCCGGGTGTTTTTTCGGGCCGTATGTCCTTCAGATCTGCGGGATGGCGGATATTGTCTTTATGGCGCTGCACGGGGAAGATGGAGAAAACGGCAAGATACAGGCAGCCTTTGATTTGCTTGGCATCCGTTATACGGGAAGTGGATATTTTGGCAGCGCACTTGCAATGAATAAAGAAGTTTCTAAGGTATTTTTTAAGAAAAACAACATTCCTGTGCCAAACGGCATACATATGGCCAAGGATGGGCGTATAGATGATTTCGCAAAAACAGGGCTTACATTGCCGTGTATTGTAAAGCCCTGTTGTGGAGGCTCTAGTATTGGCGTTTCCATTGTACGCAAGGAAGAAGAATTCTCACAGGCGCTTACGGAAGCGTTTCGCTGGGAGGATGAAATTATAATTGAAGATTATATAGAAGGGCGCGATTTTTCTGTCGGCATCCTGGATAATAAAGCGCTCCCGGTCATTGAAATTTCGCCCCTGGAAGGTTTCTACGACTATAAAAACAAATATAAGGCGGGATGCGCCGTCGAAACCTGCCCAGCTAAGCTGCCGGAAGGCATCTCAGCAAAGATGATGCGTTATGCCGAAGCAGCGGCACAGGCCTTAGGCCTTGACAGCTATTCCCGGATGGACTTTAAACTGGGGGAAGACGGCAGCATATATTGCCTGGAGGCAAATACATTGCCCGGCATGACAGCAACCAGCCTGCTTCCGCAGGAAGCCCAGGCAATTGGCATGGATTATGCGCAGTTATGTGAAAAAATAATACAGGTTTCTTTACAAAAGTATGGGGGATGACAATGAAAGATATGACATTAAAAAATATTGCGGCCTGTTGTGGCGGAACCTATTTTGGAGATAAAGCATCACTTAATACGGCCATTACATCAGTTGCTATTGACAGCCGCAAAATACAGGCGGGCGGGCTGTTTATCCCAATACGCGGGGAACGGGCAGACGGGCATGACTTTATACCATCAGTTATGCAAGGCGGGGCTCTTGCCTGTTTATCCGAACACAAGCTAGACGGCCAGGCTAACCGTTATATTCTGGTAGAATCTACGCAAAGTGCGCTTCGGGACATCGCAGCATTTTACCGCAGGGCGCTTGATATAAAGGTGGTCGGAATTACCGGAAGCGTGGGAAAGACCAGTACCAAAGAAATGATCGCGTCCGTGTTAAAGCAAAAATTCCGGGTACATAAAACAGAAGGCAATTTTAATAATGAAATCGGGCTGCCCCTTACTGTTTTTGGCATTACAGCAGAGCATGAGATTGCCGTGCTTGAAATGGGTATTTCTGATTTTGGGGAAATGCACAGGCTTGCCGAAATAGCTGCCCCGGATATTTGCGTAATCACCAATATCGGCCTGTGCCATTTGGAAAACTTAGGCAGCCGGGATGGTATTTTAAAAGCAAAAACAGAGGTATTTTCCCATTTAAACGGAGAAGGCATTGTAGTTTTAAACGGGGATGACGACAAGCTTCGTACCGTACAGCAGGTAAACGGCAAACCTCCTATATTTTATACCTTAAAGGAGCCACACCACGGACGGGCGGGCGTGTATGCCGACGGGATAAAGCCTCTTGGGATGGAAGGGGTTCAAATGACGCTGCATATTTCTGGCAGCAGCCAGGAAGTGGCAATCCCTCTTCCTGGCGAACACAATATATACAACGCGCTTGCCGCAGCATGCGTTGGTGCGGCATGCGGCATGGAAATCGATCAAATTTGCAGGGGGATTTCTTCTGTCCGCACAATTAGCGGCAGGAGCAATTTCATTCAAATGGGCTGCATTACGGTCATTGATGACTGTTACAACGCCAACCCTGTTTCTATGCAGGCTTCCATTGATGTGTTAAGCAGCGCTTCTGGCAGAAAAATTGCCATATTGGGGGATATGGGCGAGCTGGGGGAGGATGAACGCAGGCTGCATAAGGAAACCGGGCGCTATGTGGCACAAAAAGGGATTGACCTTCTGTTTTGCACTGGGGATTTAAGCCTGGAAATGGCACAAGGGGCGCGTGAAGCGAAAGGCTGCCAGACAATCGTATCCCACTTCCCAGATAAAAGAGGGCTGCTTGATGCCGCATTCAAGGAGATTAAACCAAAAGACACGGTTCTAGTGAAAGCTTCTCATTTTATGAACTTTCCAGAAATTGTAGAGGCGTTGAAGGAATTTACTGCTAAAAACCAATAGTACGCCACTCACTTATGCCTCTTCTCTGCATATCCTGTTAAAAAGAGCCACGAAAGGAGCAGAGGAGAAAGTGGGATGGGCAATCCTTGGAATTGTAATTGCTGTTTTACTTCTGATAGGGCTGATATGCATAATATGGCGCCGCGAAAAATGCAAAAGAATGGTACGCTGCATGAGCGAGGAGGAAAAATGCCACAAATTAAATGAGCTGGCAGAGCCCTTTGGTTTTTTTTACGAGCCGTCACAGGAAATTTTTGTAGGGCGCATAGATGCATGGCAGCGTAAAGAAGGGTATGAGCGCTTGTATGATAAGCTGGCTGCTAAATTCCACATGGTAATGGATTCATTTCCGGTTTACTTTGATTACAAGGATAAAACCTGGCTAATTGAATTCTGGAAAGGGCAGTATGGAATCAATACTGGCGCAGAAGCCGGCGTATACCATACAAACCGGCCAGTTGCGCCAGAACAGAGAAAGCATGTACACTACAATGCCGTGTCAGACAGGGAAATGCCGTTAATTGGTATCTACCTCAAGCGGCGTGGAGAAAAACTATTTTCCTTAAAGCAGTACCACTGGTGGCTGGCAGCGTTCCGGATGGGGATGTTTAGCCAGCCGTCGGAACTTGCAATGTACGCAGCCATTACGTTTTGTGACACAAGGCAGGCACAGGCATTTGGCAGGGGGCTTTTAGAAGCCGGCTTTACAAAGGAAGAATACCGGGTGAGAAACCGCCGGGTATCTGTACTCTTGGATAAGACAGTTTGCCATACCGGGCTAGAAAAGCTGCACCGGGGAATAGTACAGTGCATAAACCGCTGTTACTGCCGGCTGTTTCGGTTTATTACAAGGCCGTTTTGCAATACAGCAGACAGGGTGCTGTTTTTGTACTTGCAGGTTCCGTGGTGCTTTAGGCGTGTACTGCGGCTACGTTCCTTTGGCAAAAAGGTACGGGTGAAAAAATGAGCTGTGAAAAGAGGATAGAACGCGCTGTAGCTGGAAGTGTTACGCTGCCCCTCGACCGGTGCAGCCGTTATGTTGTGTTTGGCGACTGCCACCGGGGGACAGGGAATATGTCAGATAATTTCCTGCGCAACAAGCATCTGTTTGCTGCGGCTTTGGAACAGTATGCTGCAAACGGCTTTTTTTATCTGGAGCTTGGGGACGGAGAGGAACTCTGGGAAAACCGTTCAAAAGACAGGATAAAAGAATGCCACAGCGATGTTTACGACGTATTTTGCTGTCTAAAAGAAAGAGGGCGGTATTGCAGGATATACGGCAACCACGATATGGAGCTGAAAGGCAATCTCCCAGAAGGGATTATCTTAAAGAACAGGGAGGGCGGGCGGGATCTTTGCATCATCCATGGGCATCAGGCGGATTTTTTCAATTCCACCTGCTGGCGGCTTTCCCGTTTTTTGGTGCGCTATTTATGGAAACCCCTTGAGCTGTTTGGAGTCAACGACCCCACAAGCGCTGCCAGAAATTACAGGAAAGTGCATAAGTATGAAAAACGTATGGTGGATGTGGCAAAGAAAAAAGATGTTTACCTTTTAGCCGGGCACTCCCACAGGCCGCACCTAATGGATGGGGAACTGTATGTCAATGCAGGAAGCTGTGTGCACCCACAGGGGATTACAGCAATCGAGATTGAACACATGCGTATGAGCCTGGTGAAATGGGTAATGGGAAACAAAAAGGACGGGACGCTTTATGTAGAAAAACAGGTGCTTCAGGGTGAAGTAGGGATTGTATGAGATTGAAACTACAGCCTGGTAGGGTGAAAAAGAAAATAATTTTTAATTTGATCTATATTAAATTTGTGGTATAATCCTATTATATAATTTTTACAAAAAAGGAGACGGTAATATGGCATTTATGGAACGTATGGGTGACACACTTTTAAGCATGGGCAAGGATGTATCCCAAAAAGCAAAGGATATGTCAGGCATTGCAAAGTTAAAGCTTAACATCCGGTCAAAAGAAGATTTTGTGAAAGAACAGTACATGGAAATTGGAAAGGCATATTATGAAAGGCACAGGGGGGAAGATGTTTTAGAAAAGGCCCAGTTTGAGCAGATTGACGAAGCGTTGGAGGCAATCGCACAGATGGAGCTGCAGATTTTAGAACTGAAAGGCGCTAAAAAATGCCCAGGCTGCGGGGCAGAAGCCACAGAGACAGCAGAATACTGCAGCGTCTGCGGAACAAAACTGTCTGTTATAGTAGAAGGGCAGGCAGAAAAAAAAGATATTGAGACGGATATAGAATTAAATAACAAAGATAAGCAGGATTCCACAGATGAGGATCTTGTTTGACTTTTTTGCCAAGTAATCGTACAATGTACCTGTAAAGACAAATCTGCCGGGCATAACACCCGGCAGCAGGTTCTGTAAAAATGAAGGAGGATAACTTATGAAAGCTAGAAAAAGAATCCTGGCAACGTTACTTTCTGTAGCAGTGGCAGCAACGACAGTTCTGCCAGGTGCAGTGGCAGCAAATGCAGCAACAATTGTAACAGAGACACCAGAACAGGAAATTGAAAAAAACACCTGGACAGAAACTATGGATAGGGTAAACACTGGGGGAGAGCTCTATTGGCATATTCAGTCCTCTACATCATCAATTAACCCAAATACCAACAATGACTACAGTGCCGATAATGCGCCAATGGTAGTTTTGGATATGGACAGGGATATGGCTTTTGACGGGACTGGCTTTTCTGTCAGTACAGAGATTTTTCCAAATGGAACATCCAGCAAAATGCGTTTTGGCATCATGATAAAATATGTGGATCCCACACATTGGGCATACTTAAATTATGATACAAACAAATGGCTATTAGAGTATAAATGTGAAGACTTATCAGGATATCCTGCAATCTCTGCCCTTGCCAATAAAACTTTGACAGATTACAAAGACACCAACGTCACCGTAACTTATAAAGAAGATGGCGTAGACGTTGCAATCACCCCAGTAAATGAGGAAGAGGTTGTTGCGACGATTGGCAATGAGGACGATACCTATGATGGAGTACTGTTAGCGCTCGAAAATTATGCTGCTGAAAATTCCCTTCCCATCCGTTATGGTTTTAAAGCCGCAACATATGGAGAAGACCGTACGGACGTCAACCTTAAAAATATGAGTTTTAATGGCAGTACCATGATGGACGACACATGGGAGATGGTAAAAGAAAGAGAAGGCCAGCTTCTTGACAAAAACGCTCCCATTGGAGGCAAGAACTACTCTATATTAGACGCTAAAGCAAACGCAAAAACCGCATCCTACACAGAATTGGAAGATTTTGAAAACGGTACGGTATCCGCTGTCTTCCACCCCGCAACAGACGGTGGTAAATTTGCACTGGCCGCCAAATACACTGAGGCAGGTTCTGTAACAGTAGGATACGACGGAAGCAACTGGTACTATGCTATAGGCGCTGCCAAAACCCAGGCAGACGCAAACCCTGTAGTAGAAAAAGATAAAGATTACCAGATAAGCATGGCCATCAACGACGGCAAATTAAGCGCAAACGTTGCACTTGCAGAAGAAGGCGCCCAAGCCTACACTGTTGCCAGCAACATAGACGTATCCGCAGTCGCAGCAGGTACAATTGCCGTATCTGCAGAAACAGGCACAGAGCTTTGGGTGAGGGATATCAATTACAATAAGGTTGTAAAATCCGAACCAACTGAACTGATCGAAGCATATGACAAAACAATCCGTGAAATAGGCGCTGTCAATACAGACAACAAATATTACAGTGATTCATGGGCAACTTATGAATCAGCATTACAGCAAGCCAAAGATATGATCGACTCAGACGACGAAATCACCCAGGCAGATGCAACAAGCAAAAAAACAGCCTTAGAGCGTGCAGCCTCCCGTTTGGAGCTTGTTGACAAAACAGCCTTAGAAGACCGTTACAACGAATTCAAAGATACTCAAAACATAAACTATACCGCAGAATCCTGGAATACATTTCAGGATGCATTAAAAAAAGCGGATGAGGTGCTCAAAAAAATTGAAGCAAAACAAAGCGTTGCCAAAACAGACGTAACCTCTGCTTCAACTAATTTGGCTAACGCACACCGCAGGCTGGTACAAGTAATGGCTTCCGATGAAGAAAAGGCAGCTTTAACAGCATTGTACAATGAGCTGAAAGCCCTTAATGCCTCTGCATACACTGCAGATACCTGGGCAGCGGTAGCTAATGCATTAAAAAATGCCGACGATATCTTTGCATTAGGCGATGAGCTTACACAATATGACGTCCAGGCAGCAGCCAAAGCATTACAGGATGCCAAAGCGGCGTTAAAGCTTGCCTATACCGTTTCTTTCGTAAACACAGCTTATACGGTAGATGCAACAGCAACCGTAGAGACAAAAGTAACTGCCAATACAACCGTTACATATACCTCTTCCGATCCGTCAGTGGCTACCGTTGACGCAAACGGCATTGTAACTGGGGTAAAAGCTGGTACTGCAGTGATTACTGCAACAGCAGGCACAGTAAATGCAACAGCAACCGTTACCGTTACCACACCTGCCGTTACATTAAATGCCAAGAGTGCAAAGCTCCAGAAGAAAAAATCTACAACTGCGCTTAAAGTAGCTTCCAAGATTGATACAGATTCCGTAGCATCCTGGACATCTTCTAAACCAGGTGTAGCAAGCGTAACGAATACAGGCAAAATAACAGCAAAGAAAACTGGCAAAACAGTAATTACAGTAACCATGAAAAGCGGTGCAACCGCATCCTGCACCATAACGGTACAAAAAGGCAAGGTCACAATTAAATCTATCAAAGTAAACAGCAAAAAAGTCACCTTAAACAAGGGTAAGAAATTCACCATTGAAGTAACCAAAAACCCAATTACAGCGACCGACAAAATCACCTATTCTTCCAACAAGAAGAGCGTAGCAGCTGTAAACAGCAAAGGTGTGATTACTGCAAAGAAAAAAGGGACCTGTAAGATTACCGTAAAATGCGGCAAGAAAAAAGCAACTGTTAATGTAACAGTAAAATAATCAGCGAAACCAAAGCTGTAACCGGATATCCGGCAAAAAGGGGGCGGCATTAGCAGCCCCCTTTCTTATATACATTACGAACAAATAAGCCGCCAAAGAGCGGCAGGCAAGATGGGGGAGTCAAATGGCAGGATATAAAATACTAATTGTAGAGGACGACGAGACAATTGCAGACATGGAAAAGGAGCATTTACAAAAGTGGGATTATACAGTCCACTGTGTAAAAAACTTCCGGCAAATTGTATCTGACGTCGCAGAATTTAAGCCCGATCTCATTTTAATGGATGTCAAGCTGCCTTTTTACAACGGCTTTTACTGGTGTGCCGAAATCCGCAAATTTTCAAAAATCCCTATTGTATTTGTTTCCTCAGCGGATGATGATATGAACATCGTTATGGCAATGGATATGGGCGGGGATGATTTTATAAAAAAACCGTTTACCCTGCCTGTTTTAACTGCCAAAATAAACGCTATGCTGCGCCGAAGCTACAGCTTTAAAAGCCAGGTAAATATTTTAGAGCATAAAAACCTGCGGCTAAACCTTTCTGACGGGACAGCCGCATATGGCGACAGCCTTACGGAGCTTTCCCGCAACGAATTACGGATCTTACAGCTTTTGATGGAAAATGCTGGGGAAATGGTGTCAAGGGATACTATTATCATGCATCTGTGGGAAAACGAAGATTTTATTGACGACAACACACTGACTGTAAATGTGGCCAGAATACGCAAAAAGCTGAAGGACATTGGCGCATCTGATTACATTGTCACAAAAAAAGGGAGCGGGTATCTCGTATGAGTTGCGCATACTTAAAAGAAAAAAAAGGCCGGATTGTGCTGGACATTATATTTATAGCCGTGTTTGCAGTTTGTTTTTTCCTTATGGGCGCGGGTTTATATTTGGTTTGGTATCCGGCGGCTATCTGTGCCGTAATTTTTGTACTATATATTTTATGGGATTATTACAGATTTACTAAAAAGCACAAGCTGCTTCAAAAAGTCTACCACCACATTGATGAAACGGCAGATTACCTCCCTACGGCAAAAAGCCCACTGGAAGCAGACTACCAGCAGCTTTTGCGGGCCGTACTGGCATCCTATAAAGATCGGTTAAAGCACAGCAATGAAAAGCTTGCCGGCAATAAAGAATATATTACGCTTTGGGCTCATCAGATTAAGACGCCCCTGACAGCGCTGGAGCTAATGGCCGGTGAGCTGTGCGGGGCAAATGTGGATGAAAAGAAAAAGGAGCTGGCAGGGCGCCTGTTTGAGGTAGAGCAATATGTGGATATGTCGCTGCAATATATGCGCCTGGATACCCTGACTGCCGATCTGATTCTGCGGGAATACCACTTATTTACAATTGTAAAGCAGGCCGTAAAATATTTTGCCCGGATATTTATTGCAAAGCGTATTTCCCTCCGGATGGACGAAACAGATGTCGTCGTGGCCACCGACCAAAAATGGCTTTTATTTGTGCTAAAACAGATTTTGTCAAATGCATTAAAATATACCAAAGAAGGTTCGATTCTTGTTTATATGCATGCAGATAAAGCTTCTGTGCTAGTCATAGAAGATACAGGAATTGGGATTGCGGCAGAGGACTTGCCACGGATTTTTGAAAGGGGATATACCGGATGCAACGGCAGGATTCAGGAAAAATCCACTGGAATCGGACTTTACCTGTCCAAGTTGGTTTTAGAACGGTTAGGCCATGGAATTGCTATTTCGTCAAAAGAAGGGAGTGGTACGAAAGTAGAAATTATGCTTGGGAGGGATTGTGTATCATTGGGTTCGTAATTTATAAATTTGCACTACAGTAGATAATTTACCTCCACCAATCCAATCAAAAACAGCTTAATCTTATCACTATAATTATACGTTAATAGTGTCTATAATTCGAGGATTTATTGAATTACAATTACGATATATTTAATTCCACTAGTACTCCATCCGGACTTCAATTCCTGTCCGGATGGAGTACTAGAGCGTGTTTGAAGAATGCTGCTGCCGGATGCTGTATCAGAACAATGCCCCAGACAGTCTCAATGTAATTTTTTCCCGTTGCATCCCGTAGTTTTTTTCTTAAATTGCTGATATGAACCCTCAATGAGCTTTCCACACAGTCTGGGGTATCCTTGATAGAAACAACAAGGCTTCCGTACCAGAATAAGCGTGGGACACCCTATAACCAGCCTGGGACAATACACTGTCCAGAATATTATTAATATGAATATCATCATCTATAATTAAAATGTGTTTTATCCTTTTCTTCCCTTGTTTCTTAAATTTTATGCCAAAAACAAAGCACAGGCGTATTATAAATATTTTAACAAACAAATTTCATTTCTAAAACAATACGCATTTGGTTATATTCAACAATAAAGCAACTATATTCTCGAATAGCTGTGGAAAAAGTAGTAAAAAGAAGAGTTAAACATCCGTCTCGATTTGCAATTCTCCCCAAAACATCAAAAAAATTTCTCCCGTGAATACTAAACTTGCTGCGATTAGGCGTTGCTTTCAACCCTAAGAAAATATAATATATATATTAGAAGAGATTGGTTACTAGATGCGCCCCCACTTAGCGCGATATTGCACCGATTTTGGTCAACGCAGCCCGCTACGTCTCCCTTATTCGGCATATCATGCCCTTTGGGTGTTAAAGCGGACCGCACATCTTTTAGGCAAATAGAATGGAGCGACAATATGAAACCCTCAAAAAACAAAAAAATACTTACTTGTTTAAAATCCCTGCCGCTTATCGTGTGTATGGTGTTTATCATACTATTTCTTGCATCCGGCAAAGAAATAACAGTTCAAACCATTTTAAAGTATACGCCAGAATCCCCTTTTATAGCGGCTATTGTTATTTTGCTTTTGTATGCGTTAAAAAGTGTATCCTTTATATTTCCAATTGCAGTTATTCAAATTGCAACTGGACATCTTTTTGAGACGCCTGTTGCACTGCTCATAAACTTTGCAGGAAGAGCTGTCACCCTTTCCATTCCATACTGGATAGGACGTTTTTCCGGTTCTGATCTGGTAAGCAGTTTGCAAAAGAAGTACCCCAAACTAAAAAAAATATGTTCTAAGCAAGAACAAAACCCCATTTTTATTTCCTTCCTGTTCCGCACCTTTTGCTTTTTACCAGGAGATGCCGTAAGTTTGTATCTTGGCGCTACAAAAACCTCTTTTCCACATTATCTGACAGGCGGTATTTTGGGAACTACTTTAGGCGTAGTATTGTCAACTATTCTTGGTTCTAGTATTACAAAACCTAGTTCCCCGGCCTTTTGGCTTTCTGCCTTCCTAATGGCTCTTATGGCAGTAACTTCTTTCTTATTTTACTTATATAGCAACAAGAAGAAACTCAACAATTAGAACCTCTATCTATAAGCGGCAGAAATTAATTTTCTGCCGCTTTTTTATAACAATATTATAAATTCTGTTTTCCCCGGATTGGCTTCCTGTATGCTCCCGGGCTTCCCTGAATCTTTCTAGTACTCCATCCGAACAGGAATTGAAGTCTGGAGACACCTGCTTTGTGCCAGTGCTAGGCAAAATTTCGACGGCGATGCGGTGG
>OFGE01001182.1_pt1 | contig 24360 bp, 21 predicted proteins | sample 1521681 | NCBI WGS metagenome assembly OFGE01 (sample SAMEA3504093, study PRJEB24116) | mouse gut metagenome | biome: mouse gut; feature: mouse-associated habitat; material: faeces | place: Denmark | collected 2011
TTGCACAGGACAATCTATTTTCACCTTTGAAAATTTCTGTTGAAACAAATGCAGTTGTATATCCTTGTATTGATCCGGGAATTACCGAAATATATGAAGCAGAGGATAAGGGCGTGGCAGACGGCTATGATTCAGAGAATATTTTTGTTTGTGAATATTGTGATAATGGGAACTGGCAGTATTTAATCCTTGTGAGAGATGGAAAAGATAGCGACTGGAGTGTAATTCATTATGGCGGTTCTTATAAGGAATAATGGGGGACTGAAAATTGAAGGATTTAATCAAGCTGGAATATAAAAAAATGTGGAATGGGCTATCCTTTGTTTCTCTTGTGGCATTAAGTGTCCTTACCATACTTTTTGCCATTGTGACGCTGAATCTTCAGTACAGAACCATAGGCTCAGATGGAAATATGGTAAAGGGACTGGCTTCGTTCTGGACATTAAAAGAGGCATCAGAGGATTTGGAAGGTGTACTGGATGATGAATATATCAGGACGTTAATTGAGAAATATAACGCCAGTTATGACAAGGCATATCTGGATGAAAATCGGGGTTTTTTGGGAACAGGAGGCATGACAAAATATATCGTGTCTAACTATGTGATCAATTACGCTTATTATGGTCCTTATATGTCTAATGGAAATGAAAAGGTAGGATTGGATTACAGCTTTTTGGATTCAGAGGAAAATTTTTACCGTAAATATAAAGAGGCAGTACTGGAGCAACTTTTGTATGTGAATGAAGAAAACGGGTTGTTCCCGTATTCAACGAAGCAGATTTCTGTTCTGGAGCAAAAGATCCAGAGTATAAAAACTCCTTTTCGGATTGCCTATCACACAGGTTGGGCGAATGTGTTTGGGTATTTTGGCATGGAATATCCGGTCTTTTTTATCATTCTTGCATTTTGTCTATCAGGCTGCTACACAAAAGACAGTGAGAGCGGTGTAGATGAGCTGACATTAGCTTGCGCATATGGAAGAAAAAAAGATATGCAGGCAAGGTGGATTGCAGGAAATTTGTTTGCGGTTACAGTCTACCTGATTTATGTCGGGATGCTTATTGCGATACATGGAGGAATAGCAAGTCTTCATGGTCTGGGAGCCTCTGCACAGACATTTTGGTTTGAGTGTCTCCATAATTTCAGCGTTGGGACTGCATTGCTGGTTGTGTTTTTATGTGGGTTGGCAGGAGCATTGGTTATGGCAAACTTAGTGATGCTTTTGTCTATTAAAATAAAAAATACAAAGATTGCTGCGGTTTTGGGTATTATTGCAGTGGTTCTGATGTTCCGGCAGGCATCCACATATAGCCAGATTAAGATGTTCAACCCTTTGCAGTTTAAAGAGAGCGCATTGTTGACAGATTTTCTGTTTGTCGGGGATATGATGGTGCCATATTTTGTAATAGCCCTTTTCTTAAGCGCAGCGTATATAGTTGTTTTGTGGCTGGTTTTGCGGCTTTCCTATAAAGGGTATTGGTTGAACTAACAGAGAGACAGCGTATAATGGCGATGCAGGAAATGAGGTGACACAAGATGATAGAGATTATAAAAATTGAGGGCAAAAGAATTTTAAGCAAAGAAAAGTTCCTATTGTTTCTGACTATTGTTTTTCTGTTTTCTGCGTGCAGCACATATCTGTCCCTGCAAAGCTATGAGGTGCCGGATATGGATGGGATTGCTGTCACATGGCAGGAAAACCTTGCTCATGCAAAGAAGAACCTGCGTGGAAAAACGATAGGCAGGGAGTTGATTGACGTTGTACGGCAACAGGAGAATTTAATTTATGCAGACGAAAACAGCCTGAGTGAAGTGATCAGGTTAAACTATGGAGGAAAATCAGCCCAGGAGTTGACTGATGAGGAGGCGAGCAGTTTTTATCAAACACGTCTGTCAAGAATCAGGGCTATGTTAGAGGAAAATCAATATATACAGTATACGCCAGAGGAAGAAGAATATTTTTTGCAGAGAGCAAAAGAACTTTCTGATATTCCATTTGACTATGCGGAGGGGTGGAAAAGATTGAATGAAGATATGGGGACATTTGTCCCATTATTATTCATAGTTATATCAGTCCTGCTGCTTCCGCTCTTTGGAACTGATCCGAAAGTAAGCATGAATGAATTGTATCGGTCATCCAGATATGGAAAAAAGCCTCTGGATACGGCGAGGATATTGATGGCATTTATAGTAGGAACAGCACTATACGCTTTGGGAATGATTGTATTTTTTGCAATAAAAATGATACCTTTCGGTTTATATGGAGGTAATCAGTACATTCAGAGCAGTGCAACGACATTTTTCTCACTATATAAGATTACTTACCTGCAACAGTATTTTATTAATGTAGCGATTGGCTTTGTCGCATTCCTGTTCGTTATCTGTCTGCTTCTTTTTATTACGGCAGTTATGGAGAAAATAATGAGTAGTGCGGTAGTGCTTGCTTTTTTCTGGATTACATTGTTACTTTTTGACCAGATGTATCTATGGCAGGTAAATCACTATTTTGCGAATTTCATGCCATTAAGAATGACCTCTTTTACACATTATTATGTCGGGAATGAAATATACAGGATATTCGGCTGCACCCTATCATGTATGGCCTGGAGTATTCTGTTATCAAGTCTGCTTGCAGGAAGTTTATTATTAACGGTACTGGGTGTGGAAAAAGTAAAGAGAAAAAGAGGATTGTATTAATAACCAAAGAGAGCAAAAACAGGAAGAATTTACGAGGGAAATGGAATGGGAGATAGCGGCGGAAATACCAGAAGGGGAGATAGAAGAAAGAGAAAACAGTCAGGAAATGGGCTATTGCTGATTGCCCTCATGATACTTTTGGTTATGTTGACATCCTGCATTAGAAATATAAAAGCTGAATTGGAAGAAATACAAATTATACTGAATCGAATAGAGATTTTGCAGTATGGAAACGCCGAAACTACAGCCCAAACGGAGGAGGAAACGGATTTTGTGGGCAGCATTGATATCATAGATGTAGAAAAGCCGGTACAGCGCACATGGACTGAAACGCTGCAAAGACTGGACGAATTAGGGCAGATAAATCCGATTATTGAGGAAATCAGTAAAAATAACTCTCTCTATCCGGAAAGTATGCTGGCAGCTTTGGCAAATAATCCAGAGATGGCAGATTTCGTATCAGGATATTTGGATGAAAACAGGAGAACTGCAGAAGGACTGACTTATTTAGAAAAGGAACAGGAATATCCGTTGTTTCTTCAATGGGATACCAGATGGGGATATTTACCCTATGGTGAGGACAGCATTATTGGATTGTCAGGATGCGGGCCAACATGTATGTCAATGGTTCTATATTATCTAACTGATGATGATGCGCTTACACCGGATAAACTTGCCGCCTATGCTATGAGCAATAATTATTATGCGGAGGGAATAGGGACAGCATGGGTGTTTATGGAAGAGGTTCCTCTGTTATATGGGATTAGAGTAAGTGAGCCGAGGGTAACAGAGCGTGCCATAAAAGCTGAATTGGATAAGGGGGCTGTTATCATATGTGCAATGGGTGAAGGAGATTTCACTGTGTCGGGGCATTTTATTGTAATATACGGTTATGATGAAGCCGGATTTAAAGTGAATGATCCAAACTGTGTAGCAAGAAGTCGGAAAAGATGGTGCTTTAATGAGATAGAGCAACAGATTAAAAAGATATGGACTTATGAAAAATAAGGACGGAAAGAAGGAGTGGCTGTGTGGATAAAATGAGCTTAGCGACATTATGTTTAAACCTTTATGAAGGAATAGAAGATTGCTTTGTATAGTATCTACTTATCAAGCAGGAATTGTAATTTTGGGACTGGAGATTTCAAATAAAGAGTTAACGGATTTGTGTTTGTCAGATGGGAGTAAATTCATTATACAGCGGTCAGAGCTTGGTATGGCATTGGCATTTCTCATGTTGGAGAAAGTAAAAATAGAGCAGTTTTTTGGAGTGTATGGGGACGGAATTGCCTTTGGCTTATTAAATTAAGGTCTGGTGCTGTATTGAGGTCTTGCCGTTATCGTTTATAAAACAGAGATATTCTTAGAATCCAGTTGAAAATAAAGGAGACACCATGAATATGTTAATCAGTGATCATGAAGAAGAAAAAATAGACAAGCTGATCAGGAAAGCGCTAAAAGAGAAAGCCGAAGATATAAATGTACCGGATGGAATGAAAGAAGAAATTGATAAAAAAATAGGGAGGAAGCAGACTATGGGTAAAATTACAAATAAGAAAACAGGCATCTACATATTGGCAGGGATTATCTTAATTGCAATCATTATTGCAATAACAGTAATCACAATAGGGAAAAAGAACCCGCAAAGTAGCGAAGTTTCCAATCCAACATTTGCCGATGAGGATGGTAAGGTATATGTTGCAGCTTTTTTAAAGGGTATGACGGAAAGCACAATAACCGTGGATGTGGTTGAGTTTATTACGGATGATAATGAGGAAAAGGTTAAGAAACTAAACCTTATGGAGGATGATATGACAGATGGTTACTATATATATAATCTGGATGAACAAACCGTTGTATGGGAATTAAATATGCAAACAGTATATACGTTTATTGACTGGAACGGGGATTTTACAGGCTCCGAATATCCCGAAGAATATACTACGACAGATGTTCAGGAGTTCATGAAATACGTTGAGACGTATGTAGATGCTGCACCGGGGATGCCGTTTTTCTTTCAAGTAGAGGATGGTGTAGTAAGACTTGTCTTGGAAAAAGCTATTGCATAATGATATAACTCTGCCCATAGAGTGGATGGTAGGGATGAAGGATCGTTGCTGTTCCCAAATCCCTGTTGTGATCAAGTGCTTTTTGCTGTTGCCGTACCAACAGTAAAAGACCGTATTTTCCAGCACAGTCCATGAACACCGGACACGCTCTCTTGAGATTTTAGAAGTATCAGGAAGAATTGAATCATTGATTATTGTGGGGCAAGGAACATCTATAATATCTTTGCCCTGTTATTATGTGTGAATGGTATTAAGTATTTGAGATTATTATTGATGAAAGTGAATATAGATTTTTGTGTGAAGGCACCGACATACTCATTGGTGTCTTCCTTATTGTAATGTTGAGAAATTTTATATAAATTGGAGAACGATTTTTAAAAGAATGACAGAGACGAAAACATTGGAGATGCCATTTTGGTTAAAATTGACTTTAACAATTAAAGAAGCAGCAGCTTATTCAAATATAGGGATTAACAAGATAGAGGAGCTATTAAAACAGCCCAAATGTGATTTTGTGTTATATGTTGGAAATAAAAAACTGGTGAAAAGGAAAGAGTTTGAGCAGTACATATCAAAGAGTTTGGAAATATAAACCACAATATAAATAAAAATTTAATTTGAATGTTTCAAAATGATAGGTGATATGTTATAATTATGGATTGTATCAAACTCTTTTTGTTAGGTAATGGCAGAAAGGAGTTGGTTTTATGGGTAAAGACTTAAAAGGTAAGGAACTTGGAGTTGGTATTTGTCAAAGAAAGGATGGTTTATACACAGCACGATTTATAAGCAAGAGAACTGGAAAATCAGTTCAAAGATATTTTCCAAAGCTACAGGAATGTCGTAAGTGGTATGCAGATGCAAAGTTCGAGGATGAACATGGTGGTATCAATGCATCTGGGGATATGACGGTGACAGCGTGGTTTGATTATTGGATTGAAAATATCAAAGGTGATAGTATAAGACCAAATACAATATATTGTATGTTCTCTGATGCTGTTGAAAATGATGTGCTCTATAAAAATCCAGTAACAAAGGGAATAAAACATAATATTGGGAAAGAACCTAAGAAAGTCAGAGCATTAACCATTGACGAACAAAAGAGATTTCTTAAAGTTGCAGAGAAGAGCAGTAATTATAATCAGTTCGCTTTTATTTTGCAGACAGGATTACGGACAGGTGAGCTAATAGGTTTGAAATGGTCTGATATTGATTGGGAGAAGCGTGTCATACACATACAGAGAAGTATGGAGTATAGGTATAGTGTTGGTGAATGGCGGATTGGTGAGCCGAAAAGTAAATCCGGCTATCGTGACGTACCTTTGACAGAAGAAGCTATTGCAATATTGAAAAGGCAGAAAGAGAAACTTAGAGAAATCAAAGTGATCAATATGCAGTTTAAAGAACATATATTTCTTTGTAGGAAAGGTGAACCAACCAAAAATTCAGCTTATGACACTACATTATTCAAATTGTGTGATAAAGCTGGTATTGAACGTTTCTCAAAGCATGTTTTAAGACATACAATGGCAACAAGATGTATTGAGGGTGGTATGCGCCCTAAGACTTTACAGGTGATTTTAGGTCATGCCAATGTAGGTATCACAATGAATTTGTATGTTGATGTGACCGAGGAAGAGAAATTCAAAGAGGTAGAAAAAATAGAAAGTGCCTTAAAAATTGTGTAGTGATTTGTGTAGTAAAAATATAGAGAAAGGCGAAAACCCTTGAAAATAAAGGATTTTCGGACAGGTAGGATAAGAAATGAAACTAGGAATCGTAGGTCTTCCAAATGTAGGAAAAAGCACATTATTTAATTCACTGACAAAGGCAGGGGCTGAGTCGGCAAATTATCCGTTTTGTACCATAGATCCCAATGTAGGCGTGGTGATGGTGCCAGATGAGCGGATTAAACTTTTGGGGGAATTGTATCACACCAAAAAAGTGACGCCGGCAGTCATTGAGTTTGTGGATATTGCAGGGCTCGTAAAGGGTGCTTCTAAGGGTGAAGGGCTTGGAAACCAGTTTCTTGCAAATATCAGGGAAGTAGATGCGATTGTGCATGTTGTGCGATGTTTTGAAGATTCTAATATTGTACATGTGGATGGAAATATTAATCCGCTCAGAGATATAGAAACAATTAATTTGGAATTGATTTTTTCTGATATTGAAATTTTGGAGCGCCGGATAGCAAAAGTATCAAGAGGTGCCAAAAATGATAAAGCGCAGGCAAAGGAACTTGCCCTTGTAGAACGCATCAAGGGGCATTTGGAAGAAGGAAAACTGGCTAAGAGCTTTGAGACAGATGATGAGGAAGAAATTGTTTGGAGAACAGGGTATAATCTATTGACAGACAAGCCTGTAATCTTTGCAGCGAATGTTGCAGAAGATGATCTTGCAAATGATGGAGCGGATAATACAGGCGTAAAAGCTGTAAGAGAATACGCAGCCGAAGAAGGATTTGAAGTTTTTGTGATCTGTGCTCAGATTGAGCAGGAGATTGCAGAGCTGGATGATGATGAAAAAACAATGTTTTTGGAAGATTTAGGATTAAAGGAATCAGGACTTGACAAGCTGATTGCTGCAAGCTACAGACTTTTGGGACTTATTAGCTTCCTCACAGCAGGAGAGGATGAATGCCGTGCGTGGACAATTCGGGTTGGAACCAAGGCACCGCAGGCAGCAGGAAAAATTCATACAGATTTTGAGCGCGGCTTTATCCGTGCGGAGGTAGTAAATTATAAGGATTTGTTGGAGAATGGTTCTCTTGCGGCAGCAAAGGAGAAAGGGCTTGTAGGATTAGAAGGAAAAGAATATGTCGTAAAGGATGGGGATGTTATTCTCTTTCGGTTTAATGTATAAAGCTGTTGTATTTTTCGATGATTATCAAAAGGAGGTAGTTAATAAAATATGCCTGATATAATGGGAGCAAAAGATATCGCTTTTCCACATCTTGGGATTTATCTTGAAAATGTACCCAAAAGCTTTTCGGTATTTGGATTTGAGATTGCGTTGTATGGTTTGATTATCGGTATTGGTGTAATACTAGGCGTGCTGATGGCTGTGCGAATGGCAAAACTAGAAGACATGAATACAGATATTATTTGGGATTTTGCCATATACGCTGTCATATTTTCGGTGATAGGGGCGCGAATTTATTATGTCGTATTTTCATGGGATGTGTACAAAGGCAAACCGCTGAGTATTTTTAATATCAGACAGGGCGGCCTTGCTATATACGGTGCAGTGATTGCGGCATTTTTAACGCTCTATGTATATAGTAAAATTAAGAAGCTGTCTCCTTATCAGATTGGTGATTGCGGCGTATATGGCCTAATACTAGGGCAGATTATTGGCAGATGGGGAAACTTTTTTAACAGAGAAGTGTTTGGAGGATACACAAATTCAATCTTTGCTATGCGGCTTCCAGTTGATGCTGTACGCGCGCAGGATATTGCGCAGTCACATATCGATGGAATGACAGCAATGGGGGATGTAAACTTTATTCAAGTACATCCAACATTTCTCTACGAAGGACTTTGGAATCTGGCTCTTTTGATCGCTATGATTTTATATCATAAAAGGAAACGATATCACGGGCAAATGTGCTTGGTTTACCTTGGCGGGTATGGAATCGGCAGATTTATCATAGAAGGCATACGAACAGACAGACTTTTGATACCAGGCACTCAGATTGCAGTGTCACAGGTATTAGGACTTTTATTATTCATCTTTGCAATCGTAGTACATGTTGTAGTTCGGGTTTACCTGTCTAAAAACGCAGGTGTTGCAGAAAAGGGGGATAAAAGCTCATGACAAAAGAGAAATTAAAAGAACTGGTATCACAGCTTACCCTTCAGGAAAAGTTAGATATGATTCATGGAAATGGAATCTTTGCCACGAAGGGAGTGGAACGGCTTGGCATTCCGCCTTTTATAACTTCGGACGGACCAAGAGGCGTGAGAAAAGATTTCAGAAATGATTCATGGACAGAAATTGGATTTAGTTATGATTCTGTATCATATCTTCCTTGTAATTCTGCGCTTGCGGCGACATGGAACAGAGAACTTGCCTATGCGACGGGCAAATTGTTGGGAAAAGAAGCAAGGGGCCGTGGGAAGGACATGATATTGGCACCTGGCATCAATATTATGCGAACTCCTTTATGTGGGCGAAGTTTTGAGTATATGGGGGAAGATCCCTATCTGATATCGGAGTTAGTTGTTCCAATGGTGCATGGCATTGAAGAGAATGACGTGTCTGCTTGTATCAAACATTTTGCTGTGAATAACCAGGAAACCCGCCGGCTTGATGTCGATGTAGAAGTCAGCGAGCGCGCACTTCGCGAAATTTATCTGCCAGGATTTGAGGCAGCAGTCAAAAAAGGCAAGGTAAATGGAATTATGGGGGCATACAATAAACTTCAAGGAACACACTGCTGCCATAATGCATATCTATTGAATGAGATTCTTCGCATGGAATGGGGATTTGAGGGTATCACTATCTCTGACCGGGGTGGTGTTCATGATACCAAAGAAGCACTTATCAATGGACTGGATATGGAGATGTCTGCCACAGATAATTTTAGTGAGTATTATATGGCAGCTCCTATACTTCGCCTTATCGAAAATGGGGAAATTGACAAAAAGACAGCATATGCCAAAATTGACGAAAAAGTACGACATATTCTGCACGTGATGAACAATCTCCATATGCTGGACGGAGAGCGCTGCTGTGGCTCTTACAACGATTATGGAGATAAGGCTGTTTTGAGGCAGGCAGCCAGAGAGTCTATTGTATTGCTAAAGAATGAAAAAAATATTCTTCCGCTTGACAAAAAGAAAGTCAAAAAGTTATTGGTTGTTGGAGAAAATGCGAACAGACAACATGCACCGGGAGGAGGAAGCGCTGAGATAAAGGCGCTCTATGAGATAACGCCGCTTATGGGACTTCATATGGTTCTGGGGGGAAATACAGAAATAGTATATCAGCCAGGGTATTTTAACAAAGATATTGGAAATATATGGGCAGCTGATAAAGACAACCAAAGTGGACAGGCAGACGCTTCCGCCGAAGCCCAAAAGAACACGGAAGAGCAAAAGCGGTATCAACAGGAAATGAACGAAAAGTATTTGCAAGAAGCTTTAGAATCAGCAAAGGATGCAGATGCTGTAATTTATGTGGGCGGATTGACGCATGACTATGATACAGAAGGACAGGATCGTATCAATATGAAACTTCCCTATGGTCAGGATCGGTTGATATCGGAGCTATTAAAAGTTAGACCCGATATGGTTGTGGTGCTTACGGCAGGTTCTCCTATCGATATGAGTGCGTGGATTCATGCGGCGGATACGCTTGTGTTTAGCTGGTATGCAGGCATGGAAGGCGGTATTGCACTTGCAGAGATGCTCTTTGGCGATGTGAACCCATCAGGACATTTGCCGGAGACTTTTCCGATAAGTGAAAAAAATTGTCCAGCGGTGATTCTTGGTGAATTTCCAGGTGGTGACAGAGTACATTATGGGGAGGATATCTATGTAGGGTATCGTTATTATGATACGTTTGATATTGAAACAGCTTTCCCGTTTGGATATGGTTTGTCGTATACAGATTTTGTGATGACTGGTATTCGGGCAGAAGTGCTAGAGGATACAACGGATAATAAATGTGTAAAAGTAGATTTTGATATTTCTAATATTGGCAGCCGTGCAGGTGCAGCATTGGCGCAGGTTTATGTGGCTGACAAATATCCGAGAGTACAAAAGCCAGCAAAAGAGTTGAAGGCATTTGAAAAGATTTATCTTGAGCCAGGTGAGACAAGAGAAATCACAATGATACTTGAAGGAGATGCTTTTACATATTATGAAGAAACATCACATGGATTTAAGGCAGATGCAGGAAGTTATATGCTGCTGCTTGCAAAAAATGCAGATGAAGTAGTGGATATTACGGAAATCGAATTTAATTGTACTTCTTATCGTATTTCTTAATTATCTTTTCGGAATTGTGTATCCATTGGAAAATGACTTATAAATATACATTATATTTTTATATTTATATATGTAATTGAAACAAAAACGAAGTTTTTTGCAGATTGAGCGCGCTGGCGCTCAATTTTTTTATTGATGGTACATATAATAGATCAATATTTAGTATAGGGTGTACGCCTGGAATCTCTTTTTGATTGATATTGCGAGTGTACATTAGGCTCTAAAGGAGGAGTCTGCAGTGATAAGTTATAAGGATTTGAGAAAAAAAGAAGTGATATGTATTAAGGATTGCAGAAGGCTTGGGCATGTCTGCGATCTGGAGATTGATGAGTGTAAGGGATGCATCTGCAAAATTATAGTTCCCGGATGCAAGGGATTTTGGTCGATGCTAAAGGATGATTCAGTGATTGCAATACCATATCATTGTATTCGCCAGATAGGACCGGACTTAATTCTTGTGGATATATAAGGATACAAGAAAATCTTAAAAAGTACGTAAAGGAGATCGGGAAAACCATTCTTTTGAGGAGGGGTTTTCCCTAAAAAGTACTTGACTTTTAAATCTTACTATTGTAATATTTAATAATAAAATCCGTAACTTATTTATGGGATATGCGACAGTATAGGCTTTAGGGCGTGCTGGCGCTCAATTTTTGCACATAAATCTTACTGTTGTAATATTTAGAACGGAAAGGATTGAGAGAAGAATGTTGTTGCCAAAATGGACGAGCAGACAAAAAAATCCGAAAGTAGCAGCAAAAAACTGTATTGAAAATAGTTCTAAGATAAGAATATTCACAATGCAAATAGTATTTATTGCGCTTTTCTTGATACTAATTTACCGTTTATGGGATTTACAGATAGTGAACGGTCAAAAATATGCAGATGATTTTGAATTAAAAATAACTAGAACGGTAAGAGATTCTAGTACAAGAGGGCTGATATATGACTGCAAGGGGGAAATTTTGGCATATAATGAACTGGCTTATGTTGTTACAATGACCGACGAAGGAATCTATTCGTCTGACAGAGAACGGAATTTGACATTAAACAGTATGATTTATCGTGTTATAAAAAAACTGGAAGAAAATCAGGAACAAATAAATAATGAATTAAAAATAAAAGTAGGAGTGCACAACCAATATGAATATACAGTATCAGGAAAAGCGCTGCTGAGATTTCAAGCTGATGTTTTTGGACAGGCTAACCCAGATAATATGAAGCTGGAACAGAAAAATATGAATGCGGAAGAACTTATGGAATTTCTTTCAGCCAATAATAAATTTGCGCTTTATGGAGAGGGAAAACACTATTATACAGAAGAGGAATTGAATCATTATGGATTGCCGAGCGAATATTCGAAGGAAGAGGCATTGAAGATAGTTGGAATTCGTTATATGCTGTCTTTGAACGCTTACAAAAAATATGTGCCTATTATTTTATCAAGGGACGTGTCGAAAGAAACAGTCGCTTATATTCTTGAAAATGGTCCGATACTGACAGGAATTGATATTGAGGAGGACTGGAACCGGGTTTATACAGGAGGAGAGGCTTTTTCTCATATCTTGGGATATACAGGAAAAATATCATCTGAAGAACTGGAACAATATATGGAATTGCACAAAGACTATACCACAGATTCGGTTGTTGGAAAAGCAGGTGTTGAACAATATTTGGAAGAACAACTGCAAGGAATAGACGGCGAACGGCAGATAACAGTGAATAATTTGGGCAAGACAGTGGGAGAAGATGAAATCATCAGAGAAACGATAAGTGGAAAAGATGTAACTCTCTCGATTGACAAAGATTTACAGATTGCGGTATACAATGTGCTGGAACAGAATTTGGCAGGAATTATAGTGAGCAATCTAAGAAATACAAAAAGATTTGACAAAACACATCTATCGGATGCGTCCAATATTCGTATTCCAATTTATGATGTTTATTTGGCTTTGATTGAGAATGATATAATCTGCATTGATGATTTATATGGTCTTGATGCAACAGAATTGGAGCGGAGTTTGTCAAAAACTTTGAAGGAAAAAGAGGAAGAAGTCAGAGAACAATTAAGAATAGCGCTGATGGAAAATAACGCAGAGAACCTTCGTTCATCAGAGGAACTGCAAGAATATTTATCTTATATTGTAAATAATATTGGCATTTTGGAAGAGGCTGCTATTGATACAGAAGATGAGATATACATGGCGTGGAAAAATAAAAGTGGCATTTATGCAAAAGAATTATTAATGTATGCAATAGAAAACGGATGGATAACAGAGGGATTTATTGATGCCGGCGAGGGTTATTTTACATCAAATGAAATGTATCTGTTGTTGGTAGAAACAATAGAAGAAAAGTTAGCAGAGGATAAGGCATTTCAGAAATTGCTTTTTAAATGGCTGATTCTTGAGGATAGAATCACAGGGAAAGAGATATGCAGGATTTTGTATGCTCAACAGATTTTATCTGATAGTGACGAGGATTATGAAAAATTAGTATCAGGCAGAGTGGATGCATTTTCTTTTTTGAAAAAGAAAATAGAACATTTGGAAATTACGCCGGCACAATTAGCATTGGACCCTTGTTCTGCCTCAGCAGTTGTGATACAGCCAAAAACCGGAAAAGTATTGGCGCTTGTATCCTATCCAGGATATGACAACAATCGCTTGGCAAATCAGATGGATTCAGATTATTATAATCAGCTCTTGAATGATAAATCACTACCGCTGTATAATAGGGCAACACAACAATTAACGGCTCCTGGTTCCACGTTTAAGCCTATCACAATCATTGCAGGATTACAGGAGGGCGTAATTATGTCAGAGTCATCCGTGCTTTGCGACGGTGTGTTTGATAAAGTAGATCCCAGCCTAAGATGCTGGAAACATTCCGGACATGGAACAGTCTCAAATGCTCCGACCGCTTTGCAGTTTTCGTGCAATGATTATATGTGTGAGATTGCATATCGCATGGGTTCAGAAAATGGAACGGATTATACAGACAACGCCGCTTTAAAACGTCTACAGAAATATTCAGAACTATTTTATCTGAATAAAAAGTCTGGGATTGAAGTTGGAGAGTCACAACCACATGTAACAGATGCAGATGGGATTCGTTCTGCAATTGGACAGGGTACACATAACTATGCAACTGTGCAATTAGCGCGGTATGCAGGGGCAATTGCTTCAAAGGGAGATGTATTTTCACTTTCTCTGATAGAAGGAATAACAGATACCAATGGAAATTTTACAAAAAATAAAGCAGTTTTAGAAGGCAGTGTAGAGCTGTCGGATTCTGTGTGGGATACGATTCATCAAGGAATGCTGCAGTTTGCACAGAATAATACGGTCCTAAAAGATATGCAAATCCGTGTTGCAGGAAAGACTGGAACAGCGCAGGAGGCAAAAAATAGACCTGACCATGCATTGTTTATTGGGTATGCTCCAGCAGAACAGCCTCAGATAGCAGTTGCAGTTCGAATTGCAAATGGGTATGGTTCTTCCAATGCTACTGCGGTAGGGAAAAGTATCTTCAATTATTATTTTAACTTGGAAAGTCAGGAAAAGATAATAACAGAGGAGGCATCACAGGCAATCAATACAAGAACAGATTAAAGAGTTTTAGGGCGTCTACATTAAAGTGAAAGGAGTCGTTATGAGAAGATATTATTGCAAAACGCATAGAGGATTATTTTGCTGTATTTGGATGTGCATGATTATTTTAGGAGGCTGTTCTGGCAGCTTAGGCAAAGAAGAGGCACCAATACAATTGGAAAGTCAGGAAAATAAAAAAGCGGAATCAGAATCTGAAACATTGCAGACGGAATCCATAACAGAGGTGCTTTCAGATGAAATATTGCTAGAACCTGAAATGATTGAAGTGGACTGGTCGGATTACTTTGATGAGATGAATGGATCGGCTGTGGTTTATGATGCTTCGAAGAGGCAGTATATGGTATATAATAGTGAACTGGCTCTAAAGAGAAGATCGCCATGTTCCACCTTTAAAATTATTTCGTCGTTGATTGCACTGGAAAATGGAATCATTGAGCCAAAGCATTCTACCCATACATGGAGTGGAGAGGTGTTTTGGAATGAAAAATGGAATCGGGATATTGCTTTTGAGGAGGCATTTCGAGAATCTTGTGTCTGGTATTTTAGAGAGGTTATAGATGAGATAGGACAGGAGACAATGCAAGAAGCCTTAAACAAACTTTCTTATGGCAACTGCGATATAACTGACTGGCAAGGACGGCTGAACACAAATAATAATAACCCGGCTTTAACTGGATTTTGGCTTGAATCTTCATTGTTAATTTCTCCCAGAGAGCAGACAGAAGTTATGGAGCGTATATTTGGAATGGATTCTGTATATTCAGAAGAAACAAGAAAAGAATTAAAGCAGGTTATGCGCGTAACAGAAACAGACAAAACAGGAATCTCAATTTATGGAAAAACTGGAATGGGAAAAACAGATGGCGTTGTTGTCGATGCGTGGTTTACTGGCTTTGCAGAAGTGCCAGAAGAAAATACGCATAAAAATCTTTATTACTGTGTGTATTTGGGGCAAACAGATAATAAAAATGTTTCCAGCGCGGCGGCAAAAGAAATTGCAATCCAGATTTTATCACATATATCTGGAACTTAAAAAATGAGGAATTCCTCATTTTTTTAAGTTCCAAAGACCTAAGTCAGATAAAATAGAAAATGTTAATTCTGTGGCGATGGCACCTGTAGCTAGTTCTTCATTTTGAATATGAGTGGCAAAGAAATAAAGATTTTCGCCTTGCTCGATATATCCAATAAACCAGCCGGAATTGTTGATGCCATTTTCTTCTCCTGTACCCGTTTTTCCGGAGAGTGTGCCGTCGTTTGTTGCAAAAAGACGAATTGCGTCTTTTACAGTATCGATGTTTTCTTGTGAAAAACCAAATTCGTTTGTGTAGAATTTCTTTAATAATTCTACCTGTTCTATTGGAGATATTTTTAATGTGGAATCGCCCCAATAAGAAGATAAATTTCCAGCAACCGTTTGATTTCCGTATCCGATTTTTTGGACATATTCTTTTAGCGCTGGAAATCCAATCTGCTGATCAATCGTCTGAAAGTACCAGGTAACAGATTGTGACATTGCGGAATCTAAAGTTTGGTCTGCATTCCATAAATCATATGGATAGTGTTGTCCGTTCCACGCAATCAATGACTGTTCAGGAGAAATAACCCCCGACTCAAGCCCAAACAACGCATTGTATATTTTGTAGGTAGAAGCCGGAGAGATACGCGTGACAGCATAATCCTTGTTGTAAATCTGCCAAGAGTTGTTTGCAGTATCATACAGCACAAAACTGCCTGCATTGTTGCCAAAAGAGGCCGATAAGTCTATATAGGTGATATTTTTATCTTTTTCCTGAAAAAAATAGTGATTGTTTTCTACAGCCTGTATAGACAAAACCGGAATAAAGCCTGACAATAAGACTGCAATCAGGATGTAAATAAGAAAGCTGTGCACATTTTTGGAAAAGGACGCAGGCTGATAACCAGCAATATTTAGAATGCGTTTTTTCATTTGTTCCATGCTTCCATTGATGCCAGTCACAAAGGGAAAAGGTGTGTGAGATACCGTTTCAGCAAAGTTAATCAGGGTATTTCCATAGTCTTCGTAAGAATCTTTTGTCAGCATTTTCAAAACGGAAGTATCACAAGCAACTTCCCGGTCATTTTTCATTTCCTTTAGTGCATACCAGATACATGGATTGAACCAATAAAATACAGAAGCAATGTTCATTAGGCAGTTTGCCAGAGCATCTTTGTACTTGTAATGCTGAAGTTCATGCAATAGCATATAACGGATATCGTTTGCAGGATAGTCAGCAATCAAATAAATTGGCAGATAAATACATGGCTTAAAAAGTCCTGCAATGACAGGTGATTTCAAAAATGCAGTGCTGTAAATAGGAATGTTTTTTGTGATATGCATTTCAGCCAAACAGTTTTGATACAGTCTGAATATCACAGAATTTTGCAATGGCATAGCAGATTTTTTTAATGCATGAAAGCGAATCATGGATTTTATTACAAAGAAAATCATACCTGCAATTCCAAGAATCCATATCAAAAATAATAAAAATCCAATCACGGAAGGAGCTTTTTGACTGACTGCGGCCCCGAAGTCGTTCATCCAGTCTGTGGTGCCAGGATGAGAAAAGACAACAGACTTGTCAGATACCGTTCCTGCCTGCGCAGCAGAAGTGGTATCAAAATGTTCAACCCATGAGAAAATCTGTAAAAGTTGGGGTGATTGAATGGGGATAAAAGGAACGGTCAACAATCCAAGCAGCAAAAACCATAAATTGTATTGTATCCGGCTTGTCAGTTTGTTTTTGAGTAGGCGTTTCACTGCAAAAAGAATTCCAATGATAATACTGATAAAAACATTGCATAAAAGAAAGCGAATCATAAAATCTGCCATACTAATCCCCCTTTTTCGAATCTTTGGAAAGAAGAGAGCGAAGTGTACTGATTTCGTTTTCTGTTAATTTTTCATTTTCAATAAAGGCGGATAACATAGATGTAATATTTCCATTATAAAAACGATTTAGAAAAGAACGGCTTTCTTGTCCAATATATTCGTTTTCATCTACCAGTGGAGTATAGACAAATACTCGGCTTTGCTTTTCATATGTCAGTGCACCTTTTGTCACCAGGCGCTTAATTAATGTTTGTATTGTTTTGGGATTCCAGGTGGTCGTTTTTACCAGACGTTCTGTTATTTCATTTGTACTGATTGGGGCATATTTCCAAACAATTTTCATCACTTCAAATTCGGCTTCAGAAATTTGAGGCAGAGATTTCATAAAAAAGGCCCTCCTAATAGAATATTTCTTACGTTTGTAATAAAAATTATAACGGATTCTATTTCGGTTGTCAATTTCATATTTGGTGGTATAAAGAAAGTAAAAGTGTATATGCTATGAGCGAGGTAAAAGTGAATGAAACAGTTAAAATATAGTATGGTGGCAGGGAGTATTTTTGTTTTGGCAGCAGGGTCGCTTGCTCATTTTTTGTATCAATGGACGGGAGAAAATTCATTTGTTGGACTGTTGACACCTATCAATGAATCCATTTGGGAACATATGAAATTGGTGTTTTTTCCAATGTTGTTTTTTGCAGTTTTTATCATTTTCAAATGCAAGCGGGGTTATCCATGCATTGTTTCTTCTATGTATATGGGGATTGTAACAGGGACACTGCTGATTCCCGTTTTTTTCTATACGTATACAAAGCTGCTTGGCAAAGATATCTTTATTTTGGATCTTGGTACGTTTGTATTGAGTACAATAATTGCCTTTTTTGCAGCATATAAATTTGCCTTAGTGCCCAAAATGCAGTCCTATACGCGTATTTTTGGAAGTTTGGTGTGCTTGTTGCTTTTGAGTTTTCTCTTCTTTACGTATTATCCACCCAACCTCGAAATTTTTGCAGATCCAACGATTTCCTAATCGATGAAAAAATGTATGACTGCGATATCAGGTACAAAGAGATTTCAAGCACTCGGAAAACGGTTGTAGAAATCAGTGAATTGCTATAGAAAAATGAATAAAATTAATGTTATAATAGCGAACATGAGCAAATATATATGAAAGACCATAGAGAGTGCAGGGCATGAGGTAGAATAGTGTGAAAAATAAATTTTTCACACAGCAAATTTGTGCTTACGCCCAAATTCGCAGATTTTGGTAAGAATGGAGATTTTTATGAGTATATGGATAACAGGAGATATACATGGAAATCCAAATAGATTTTCAATTGATAGTTTTCCTGAACAGAAAGAGATGACGAAAAAAGATTTTGTGATTTGTCTAGGTGATTTTGGGCTTGTATGGAATTATAGAGGGGAAAGCAAGACAGAACGGTTTTGGCTGGACTGGTTAAATCATAAATCCTTTACAACATTGTTTATTGATGGAAATCATGATAATTTTGACAGGCTTGATTCTTACCCTGTTGAAGAATGGCATGGAGGCAAAGTGCATTTTATCAGACCATCTGTGATACATCTAATGAGAGGTCAGATTTTCAATCTGGAAAATACAATATTTTTTGCATTTGGCGGGGCAAGCAGCCATGATATATCAGATGGTATTTTGGAGCTGGACGACCCTGCATTCAAACAAAAAAAGAAAAAGTTAAATAAGAATCCATATGCTTTGTACAGAATTAATCATTTGAGCTGGTGGAAGAGAGAGCTTCCAAGCAAAGAAGAAATGGAAGAAGGGCTATATAATTTGCAGAAGCAAAATAATAAAGTGGATTATATTATTACGCATAGCCCCTATACGTCCCGCCTTGAGCAGATAGACGGCGGCAATGGATTTTATCAGAGCGATTATTTGACAGAGTACTTGCAAAAGATTCAGCAAACAGTAGCATACCATCACTGGCTGTTTGGACATATGCATATGAATCAGACTTTTTCGGAAGAGCGCAGTTCCTGTTTATATGAGCAATTGATAAGAATTCTGTAGTAGATGATAGCAGATACATAAAAATTTAGATGAAACGTTTCTGAATTTTATTATGGATTATATAGAAGAAATCAAAGAATTGTTGTCTTCTGATATCTGGGAAAATATTTTTTGAACGGTTCCAAAAATGAAGTAAATATGGCAGAGGCAGCAGAATACAATCATGTGCCGCTCAATACGGCATACCATGAAAAGAAAGTTGCTGCGAATCAGTGAGTTGGATGAAAAATAGAGCATTGCAGAATTGCCAACTATTCTGCAATGCTCCAAGGTATAGCAATATTGAAAGTGCATCCACCCCCAGGGGTATCGCTTAAATATATCTTCCCGCCAAGGAGTGAGACCAGTTCGTTTGCAACGCTAAGACCTAATCCGTAGTGGCCTTTTTGGGTGCGTGACTTATCGCATCGATAAAAGCGGTCGAATATATGCTTTTTGTCATCTTCGCTTATTCCGATTCCATGATCTATGATGTTGATGGCCAGATTATTTTTTTTGATAGAAGCATCCAGCAAAATAGAAGATTGTTCCAGTGAATAGGAAATCGCATTGTCCAGAAAAATACTGATGATCTGGCTCAGACGGTCTTCATCAGAGAAAAGAGGTGGGAAACTTTCTTCCGGCATCCTTATCTGCAGGTCAATTGATTTCTTTTGGCAGATAATCTCAAATTTTTCATATAGGTTGATAAGCAAAGTGTCCACGTTTATTTTTGATTTATGGAACATCCAGTTTCCTGCATCAATGGAAGAAAGCAGGAGCAGATCTTGGATTAGCCTTGCCATTCGGGAAACTTCCGTTTCGATGAGGGCAGCGTGGCTTTTTATGTCTGTAGTACAGCCGGGGGAAGTTTCAATGACATCAGTGGCAGACAGCAGGACTGCCAGGGGCGTCTTTAATTCATGGGATACAGCAGCAATAAAATTTTTCTGGCTCTGCATGGCTTTTTCAGTAGGCTTCATTGCTTGCCGAATGATCAGGACTGATACAAACAGGACAGCAATGAAGACCATGAGCCATATCAGAAAATAATGCATGACCGTAGAAGAAAAAGCTGTTATTCCGCTTTTTTCTTTTACTATGGCAAGATTCAGGTATCCATCATTAGCGTAAATGGAACAGAGTATGCCATAATATGTCCTTCCATTTACAGAGCGGAATGTATGGGTTCCGGTCTGGGCGCTGTAGCCGGATTCGTTGCTGTCAGCGGATACTGTGGATTCTGTGAATTTCAGTGTTTTCAGAAAGAGATCAATCGTTTCGGCTGCATCTTTTATATTAGTGCTTTCATAGAGCAGTTCATCGTGTTCTGTAAATAAGCGGAAAGCATAATCATATTTCTTTTCACATATCCCCAAATTTTCTGCATAGTTCGTAGAACTTTCAAAAAGCAGGGTGAGGTTGGTGGCCTGCCTGTTTACAAAATTCAGCTCCGCATTCTGCATGGTTTCTATATTTTCGGATGCCAGCAGGAAAAATACGATTGTAAAGACAAGCATGATGCTGCTGGCAAAAAGGAAATACAATTTCCGTTTAAGGTTTCTTATCATGGCAGACCTCCAGTAAATACCCCGAACCATAGGATGCTGTAATGGAGCAGCCGCTGTTCAGCGTCCGCAGGCGCTTGCGGAGAAAATATACATAATTATCGACATTGCCCTGCTCAATAGGGGCATCTGTTTCCCATACTTTCTGCATAAGCTGTTCACGGGTAAGGATTGTATCCGGCTTTTCCAAAAAGGCGCACATTAAAAGAAACTCTTTCGGGGTAAGCGGTATCGTATTTTCACTGCATGATAATTCCTTCCTGCCGAGGTTCAGGGAAAGGTCATGGTAATGCAGGTTGCTTTTTTCTGATATGATCATCGGCCTGCGTGTCAAAGCCCGGATGCGGGCAGACAATTCCGGTATGTGGAAAGGCTTTACCAGATAATCATCCGCCCCGTTATCCAGGCCGTCTATCTTGTCATTCAGTTCCGACATGCCGGTGATGATGATCACAGGAATGGATATCAGTTTTTTACGCATGGCTTTAATGATGGTCAGCCCGTCAATGACAGGGAGCATCCGGTCTATAATAGCAAGCGCATATCCATTATCGGGATTAAGCGCATAGATCATTCCGTCCTCGCCGCTGGTGCAGGCATCCACAATATAATTTTCCTTTGTAAGCTGCTGCTTAATCATGTTACAGAGGTTCTTGTCATCTTCAATTAAAAGAATCTTCAATTTTTCATCTCCTCAGAAAGTTTTATAAATAGTATACCAGCCAATTATCGAAAAATCTTCTAAATAATCCTTAGAATTTATGCGAGGCTTTGATGATTTTTAGAAAATTTTTATGCTATCCTTACGTCATGGCTTGTGGGCCAAATAAATCAAAGCGAGGCAGAAGTATATGAAAAAAAAGTTGAAAAAGACAATCAGTATGATATGTGCAGGCGGATTGATGGTTATTTGTCTGGCGGGATGCGGCAAAGGCACAGCAGACAGCCCAATAACACCGATACAGGAAGTGCAGCAGGACAATTTGGTGGACGGGGTGCAGGCAAATAAGGAACCTGATGGGTTTCTGGAAAACAATGATCCATCGGAACACGGGGGTGATAATAATGCGGCAGATGACGGCACATCCGACAGTATAGGCGGCGGAGAGTTTTTTGACGGCGCAAATCTGCATGGGAGCGTTGTCGAGTTTTCTGACGAAGGATTTTCTTTATCCCCGGCAACGACTGAAAAGGAAGAGGGCGGCGGTGAGGTAATGGCACAGGCAGCCCCCGGATCGGAAAGTGATGAAACAAATATCCAGATTACCTATACGGACAATACTGTTTTCCAGATTGTAAATCTCAGTATGAGCTCACAGTCGGAGGTTTCCAGGGAGGACACGGATAAGGGAAGCGTTAAAAAACAGTCCAGCGTCTGCGTATTTGGGTCATGCCAGGATACTTACCACTGGACGGCGGATAAAATCCTGATTCTCAGGTGGCAGTGACAAGGAGGGGCTATGAACTATTTGCAAAGAGCCGCTTGCTATATCAGCAGGAAAAAGCTGAAATCTTTATTGCTGTTCCTTATCTTTACTGTGGTCAACTGTATGGTGCTGGGCATATTGGGGATACAGGATGCATCGGAAGAAGTCATGAAAAATTTGCGCAGTAATACGGAAAGCAAGGTAATACTGGAAATCCGGCAGGAAACAGATTGCTTCACAGAGGATGATATACGGGGATTTTCAGATATCCCCAATATAAACTGGATGAACTGCCTGTGGTCGGAGCAGAGGGAAATCCCCGTACTGGAACCAGTTATGGGTGATGAACAGTCAGACCAGTTATTTACCGTCCATCTGCAAAACAGGGTTGATAAGGACAGCCCTTTTGAAGAAAAAATATATCGTTTGGTTGAAGGGGATTTCCCTTCGACCAGTAATGAGATTGTCATAAACCAGATGCTGGCAGATCAGAACGGACTTAAGGTTGGTGACAGTATTTCGGGGGATTACAAGATAGCAGGGATATTTTTGTCCGGGACAGAAAGGCAGCAGACGGAGAAGGTTGCCACAGTGAACAGGATTGAAAACCAGATTTATATACTGGCGGACGAAAGCCCCAGAGGTTACTCAAAAGTTATCTGCTATGTACAAGAACCGGAGAGGCTTGATGAACTGGCTGAGGAATTGGATGAAAGATGCAGCGGAAAGGCTTATGTCCAGGCAAATGACCATACCTATCAAAAAATGAGGATCTCCATTGAGCAAACAGGCAGAATTACCGTGTTCGTTCTGGCAATCACGCTTATAACGGGCTGTCTGGTGACGGGGCTGCTTCTGGCCATGTGGATGCGGGGGCGCAAGACGGAAATTGCTGTATATGTGAGCCTTGGGATAGAAAAAGTCAATTTATTGCTGCAAGCTGCAGTGGAAGGGCTGATACTGTACATCATTTCATTTTGTGTCTCGGAGCTTCTTATAGACAGTCTGCTGCCAATGGCAGGCAGCAGTTTGGGGATACTGGAAAGCACTGGCGGAAGCTGGAAGGCGGATTATGCAGGCAGCCTGTTTGTTTTAGGGTGCGGCATGTGCATGATCGTATTACTGACGGTGATCGCCATTTTCCCGTATCTGAAAAAGAACCCGAAAGAAATCTTATCGGAAATGGAGGGATAAGAATGAATCTATTTGGATTGAGCATACGTTCTGTCCTGCGGAAGCGGGCAAAGACGGTACTGCTCCTGCTGATTATATTTATAACTTCCGCATTTATATTCGCCGGATGGGCCTGTAAATCTGCCAGTATACAGACGCAGAATGAAAGCAAACAGGCCATCGGTGCGTCATTTCGTTTAGAGGAAAACGAGGCGAACCGCCATGAACGCATGGAGGAACTTTCCAAACAGGTTGGGGACGGGAACGGCGGTGAAGGGGGATACTACCAGGAGCAGCTTGCATCAGGGGACTGGCGGACATGGACTGATAATTCCTTTGAGACGCTTCTGATGGAGGATATATTAAGAATTGCGGAGGTGGACGGAGTAGAGGAAGTAAACATAACAACCGCCAATACAGTCGTCAATCCAGTGAACTTTGAACGTATTGAGGATAAGGATGTAGACCAGAATTCTGACCAGCGGGGCGTGTCGCTCCGTGGGACCCTCCGCATGGAGCTGGATTTTGACGTCCAGAAAGGAAACATTGAAGTAAATGAAGGCAGGATGATTACATCTGAGGATACGGATGTATGTGTTGTTTCCAGAGAGATTGCAGATTTAAATGGACTGCAGGTAGGGGATGTTCTGGAATTTAACAACTGGAAGGAAAGGGAAACTTCCACGGTATATAAAGCAGAGATTGTAGGCATCTATGATTCTGTAAGTGGTATTATACCGATTATGTACGGTGACAGCTACCGGAGTGAGAACATTATCTTCACGGATTTGTCTTTTCCGGAAAAACCGGAAGGAAATGAGGGCAGCCCTCTGTACCAGTACGCAACTTTTGTAGTGGGGGATGTAAATGAATATGAAGCCGTCAAGAAAAGGATACAGGCAGTGGATATCGGTTGGGAAAGATATGATT
>OFGE01001189.1_pt1 | contig 24293 bp, 20 predicted proteins | sample 1521681 | NCBI WGS metagenome assembly OFGE01 (sample SAMEA3504093, study PRJEB24116) | mouse gut metagenome | biome: mouse gut; feature: mouse-associated habitat; material: faeces | place: Denmark | collected 2011
AGTATAGTAAAGAAGGATTAGTTTATGAAAAAACAAATGAAGTAATGGAAGGAGATAACTGGAATAATAGTAGTGAAATAAAAATGTTTGATTTAGAAATTATTCCACATAAAGGAGAAATAAAAGAAGCTCTAAACCAATCTTTAAAATGGCTCGAAAAAGTAAAACAGGTAAAACAAATGAAAGGAAAAGAAAAAGAAACGGGATTGGATGAGCTTAGAAATAAAATGCGAGAGGAATTGAATGGTGATGAAAGATAATTTAAAAAAGTTAAAAATAGCAACAAATAGCTATAGATTAAAAAACGATAATCAAATAACAGAAAATGTATTAATATACATAGAAGAAAGAATAAAAGCAAATAAAAAAGAAATAGAGAAGCTAATTGAAATAAAAGAAGAAAATATAACATATGAAGAAATAGAAAATGCTATTAAAGAAGAAATTAAAGAAGATGTAAAATATAAAGATTATAAAAAAATGGTTATTAGTCAAGATAGATTTATATTAGCCACACTTTTAATGCCAATAGGAACTATTGCGGTAGAAGCATATGATACTATAGAAGTAATTAGATATTTAATAAAAGCAATAAAAACAAGAAATGGAATAGCAATTTCAGATGTAGAATATGATGAACAAAGTATTAAATATTTGATTTTTGAAATTATAAAAGAAGCTTTGAAGAAATTTAATATAGACGAAAACTTAATTATGATTTTGCCATATGAAGAATGTTTTTATTCATATTTTGATAAAGTAATTTATACTTACAATAAAGAAGGTAAAAAATTAACAAGAAATAGATATGAAAGTAAAAAATATATTGAAAATAAATATCTCTATATAGAAAATTCAGAATTAGAAGAAATTGCATTAAGAGATAATCAAAATTTAGAAAAAGAAGTTATATATGGAGCTATAGAGGAAGTGATTGAAAAAATTAATGAAGTGCCTAGTATATCTGTAAGTATTTATACTAAAAGCGCTGAAAAAGCTTACAATTTTATTAATCTAGTAAATAGCCAAAATATTCTTGTAAATACAAGTTTAGAAAATACTAAAGAAACTGATATATCATCATGCGAATTATATAATTATAAAAATATAATTATACCAATGCCTAATAAGGAAAGTAAAGAAGAAACAGTAGAATTTAAAAGTGAAGAAGAAAATTCTTTGCAAGTAGTAAATAAAACTATATTTAGAAAAATAAAAGATTTTCTAAAAAAGATATTTGGTGGAGATTTTTAGAATACTAACCCTTGTGCATAATAACTTAAAAAGTTATTATGCCATTTATTTTTTATGTTAATTTTATAAAAATATTGATATTTGCACATATTCGTGATATAATTTGACCATAAAACACATTGTGTGAACAGATTGAAGTGGAAAATTTTATGCTTTATAAAAAAGGAGGGCATTAGTAAAAGTTTGTTTACCAACGTGAAATATAACTCGAAAACTAAATAATTCAAAAAAGGAGAGATTTCAGAATGAGAAATAAACCTACCTTTAAAGCGTATTTAAGTGCGTATCACAACGAAGTAACTGGATCTCGGTTATTAGTTGTTGTTGAGTTTCCAGATGGAAGTACAAAAAGAGTGTTAGTGGATTGTGGTTATTTTCAGGAAATCAAATATCGGTATTTAAATTATGTAGATGATTTAGATCCCAAAGATATTGATGCAATAGTTGTAACACATAACCATATTGATCACACAGGTATGCTTCCGAAATTTGTCAAAAATGGATATACAAACAAAATTTATATGACAAATATTACTCAGCAACTTTGTCCTGCATTTTTAAATGATTGTGCTGCACAGCAAAGAGAAAATGCGCAAGATATGAAGGAGAGATATCCTGAAGAAGCAAAAATGTTCAAACCTTTGTATTCGGCAGAAGACGTTGAAAAAACAGAGGAACTTATTGTAGGACTTCCATATCGTAAAACTGTGGAAATTCTTCCTGGAATTAAAATAACATTTTTTGAAAATGGACATATTCTTGGAGCAGGAATGATTTTACTGCAGTGCCAGTATAAAGGGATGAAATCTATAAACTTCTTTTTTACTGGTGACTACCGTATGAAAAATTGTTTTTATGAGGTACCACCATTTCCACAATGGCTCTTAGATATGCCACTTATTATGGTAAATGAGTCAACATATGGCAACACAAATTCAGATGAAATCAAAAAATGCTTAAAAGCAAATGTGCTTGAATCGTTTTCCAAAAAGATGGATATTCTGATTGGTGCTTTTGCTCAGGGAAGAATGCAAGAACTTCTTTATTTTTTCAAGTGTTTGCAGGACGAAGGTTTAATTCCAGAAGACTATATCATTTGTATTGATGGTTCTTTAGGAATAAAAACTACAGAGAAATATAAACAAATTCTTGAATGGTATAATCCTGAAAAAAAGGATTTCTTGCCGAAGAATGTTATTTATGTTACACCGAAACAAAGAGATGCTGTAATTTCAGACAAGAGGCCGAAAATTATTATTACAACTTCAGGAATGCTTTCTAATGGCCCAGCAAGAACTTATGTACCTATTTTTTTGCAAAAACCCAATACAATGATTCATTTGGCAGGATATGCAGCAGAAGAAACTCTTGCTAGAACATTATTGGATGCAAAAAGAGAAAGCATTGTTAAAATAGGTCATAATGTAATTACTAAAAAAGCAATTGTAAAAACAACACGGGAATGCACTTCTCATGCAACTGCAGATGAAATGATTAATGATTTCTTAAAACAATTTAACAATATTGTATTATCAATTATTAATCATGGAAGTTATGAAAATCGTGAGATTTTTGCCAAAAGAGTAGCAGAGGAAACTTCTGCTAAAGATGTTGGTATAATAGATAGAGATAACATGTATGTTATTTATCAAAACGCACAGAAAGATGATAAATATAATGATATCTTTATCAAAAAAACTCCAGCCAAACTAAATACACAGTTTAATCGTATTTTTAATAAGGATGCAGAAGCAAAAAGAAGAGAGAAACGTCGCAAACAAAAGGCGAATAAAAAGAAAATGAGAAATGCAGCTAAAAGAAAACGGAAATCTGAAAAGGGAAAGGATGAGAGTTAAATTTCATAATCATACAACTAAATAATGTGCCAGAGCAGATGAGATATCATCTGCTCTTTTTCCGATTTCGTATTGACTTTATACATAAAAAGTAATATAATGTTAACCGAGGTTAACAAAAAGGAGAGAATAATGATTAGTAAAGCTTTAGAAGAGTATTTAAAAACAATGTATATATTAAAAAAGCAAAAAGGCGATATTAGAGTTACAGATATTGCTAATAAAATGAATTGTTCAAAACCTAGTGTAAATAAAGCAATAAATAATTTGAAAGATAATAATTTAATAAATTATGAATCATATGGAACAATAGAATTAACAGATTCAGGTGAAAATTTAGCAAAAAAAATTTTAGAAGCTTATGATATTGTATATGTGTTTTTTAAGGATGTATTAGAATTAGAAAATAAAATAGCTCAAAAAGAAGCTGAAAAAGTAAAATCAGTACTTTCGGATACAACAATTAATCAGCTTGCTAAATATGTTCATAAAGTTTTAGATCTCAATAATTTAGATTGTAATTATGACATAAATAAAGAAAAATGTAGATGTTGTACAAGAAATTCTATAAAAGGAAAGGTATAAATATGTTAGAATTAAAAAATATATGTTTTAAGAGAGATAATAAAAAAATATTAGATAATATTAATTTAGTAGTAGATACAAATAAATTAATTGTAATAACAGGTCCAAATCGGATCTGGAAAATCAACTTTAGCAAAAATAATTATGGGAATTGAAAAACCAGATTCTGGCGAAATTTTTTTAGATGGACAAAACATTACAAACTTATCTATTAATGAAAGAGCAAAAGTGGGAATAGGTTTTGCATTCCAACAGCCAGTTAGATTTAAAGGAATAACAGTATATGATTTACTAAAATTGTCGTCAGAAAAATCAATTAATAAATCAGAAGCATGTGAAATATTATCTAAAGTTGGTTTATGTGCTAAAGAATATGTTGATAGAGAAATTAGTAGTTCTTTATCTGGTGGAGAGTTAAAAAGAATTGAAATTGCAACAGTTGCTGTAAGAAATTCTAAACTTACTATTTTTGATGAACCAGAAGCTGGAATTGATTTATGGAGTTTTCAAAATTTGATTAAAATTTTCGAAGATATGAAAAAAATTATTAAAGGAACAACATTAATAATTTCTCATCAAGAAAGAATTTTAAATATTGCAGATGAAGTAATTTTAATAAAGAACGGAAAAATAGAGCAAACAGGAACTAAAGATAAATTATTAGGAATGGTGACAGAAAAACCTTTATGTTGTAAGTTAGGAGAAAATTAATAAATGGATAATAAAGATAAAGAATTATTACAAGAAATAACAGGAATACAAAATGCTGAGTTTACAGGTGCATATAATATTAGAAAAGATGGAAAAGGAATTGAAAGAAAAATTACAGAAAATGTAAATATTATAACTAAAAAAGATGTTTCTGGAATTGATATATATGTTAAAGAAAATACTAAATATGAATTTATTCATATACCTGTAATAATAACGGAAAGTGGATTAAATGATGTTGTATATAATGATTTTTATATAGGAGAAAACGCAAATGTAACAATTATTGCAGGTTGTGGTATTCATAATAATCATCACAAAGATTCTCAACATGATGGAATACATCGTTTCTTTTTAGAAAAAGGAGCAAGAGTAAAATATATTGAAAAACATTATGGCGAAGGAGAAGGAACAGGAAAAAGAATATTAAATCCAGTTACAGAAGTGTATTTGAAAAATGATGCTACAATGGAAATGGATTCTGTTCAAATAAAAGGTGTAGATTCAACAGTAAGAGTAACAAAAGGTGTGCTTGAGGAAAATAGCAATTTTATAGTAAGTGAAAAAATTTTGACACATGGAAATCAGTTTGCTAAAACAGCTTTTGAAGTTGAACTAAATGGTGAAAATACAAGTACTAAAGTTACTTCAAGATCTGTTGCAACAGAAAATTCAAAACAGGAATTTTCTTCAAAAGTAATTGGAAATAGTAAATGTTTTGGACATGTTGAATGTGATGCGATTATTAAAGATAATGCAAAAATAATTGCCATACCTGAAATTATTGCTAATAATGTAGAAGCAAATTTAATTCATGAAGCAGCAATCGGAAAAATAGCAGGTGAACAATTAATTAAATTAATGACATTAGGATTAACAGAAAAGGAAGCAGAAGAAGCTATTATTAATGGATTTTTAAAATAATAAAATAAAGGACAAAATATGGAAAATAGAAAAGTATTACATGGTATGAGTGAAAAGTTAGTATGTGAAGTAACAGAAAAAAATAAAAAAGTTCTTCTTGGTATGAGTGGTGGAGTTGATAGTAGTGTATCAGCCCTATTACTAAAAAATGAAGGATATGAAGTTATAGGAACTACTTTAGAATTTTTTTCTGAAAGTAGTTGCTCTAATACGAATACATATTTAGATGCAAAAAATGTATGTAATCAGATGGGAATATCACATTGTATATTTGATTATAAAAAAGAGTTTAGACAATATGTAATAAATGATTTCATTAATTGCTATGCAAATTGCAAAACACCTAATCCATGTATTGAGTGTAATAAATATATGAAGTTTGGTGCAATGTATGATAGGGCAAAAGAAATGGGATGTGAATATATTGCAACTGGTCATTATGCTAAAACTGAATATAGTGAAAAATATAAAAGATGGGTTTTAAAAAAATCGAATGCAGGAAAAAAGGATCAAAGCTATGTTTTATGGAATATTCCTAAAGAATTAATTAGTCATATTTTATTTCCATTATCTGATTTTGAAAGTAAAGAAGAAATTAGACAAATAGCAAGAGATAATAATTTAAATGTAGCTAATAAGCCAGATAGTGAAGATATATGTTTTGTTCCAGATGGGAATTATAAAAAGTTTTTAGAAAGTAATTCAAGTATAAAACCTAAAGAAGGAAATATAGTAAATATAGAAGGGAAAATTTTAGGTAAGCATACTGGATTATATAATTATACAATTGGACAAAGAAAAGGTTTAGGAATCTCAAATCCAGTACCACTTTTTGTGTTAGGATTTAATAAAAATAGAAATGAAGTAATAGTTGGAGAAGAAGATAAATTATATAAAAAAGAAATTTTAGTTACTAATATAAACTTATTATTAGTAGATGAAATAAAAGAATGGATAGAAGTAGATGTAAAAACAAGATATTCTTCTAAAATAGCTAAAGCTAAAATTATAGAAGAAAATAATAATATTCGTGTTATATTTGATGAACCGCAAAGAGCTATAACACCTGGACAATCAGCTGTATTTTACATTGATGATATAGTTTTGGGTGGTGGAAAAATAGTTTAAAATTTTTGTACACGCTGAATACTATCCAAATATAAAAAATTGTTATTACAGATTTGAAAATACAAAGAATATAATTTAAATTTAAAATAATAGAATATTTTAAATATATTGTAAAGTGTAAAAAGAAGGAAAAAATGGAAAAATTTGAAGAAATAGAACAAACTATTACCAAAAGGTTTAGAAAAGAAATATGGAAAAGATTTGTAAAAGGAATATGTGAATATGAAATGATCTCTGAAGGGGATAAGATAGCTGTATGTATTTCTGGTGGAAAAGACTCAATGCTTATGGCAAAATGTTTTCAAGAGTTAAAAAAACATAGAAAAATGAATTTTGATGTGAAATTTATAGTTATGAATCCTGGATATAATGAACTTAATAAACAAAAAATTATTAGTAATAGCAAATTATTAAATATACCAATAACTATGTTTGAAGCAGATATTTTTAATAGAGTTGTAAATATAGAAAATAATCCTTGTTATATTTGTGCTCGAATGAGAAGAGGGTATTTGTATGAAAAAGCAAAAGAATTTGGATGTAATAAAATTGCTTTAGGTCATCATTTTGATGATGTAATTGAAACAATTTTAATGGGGATGTTTTATGGAGCACAAATGCAAACAATGATGCCTAAAGTTCAAAGTACTTCTCATCCTGGTATGGAACTAATTCGCCCATTATATTTTGTAAAAGAAGAAGACATTATAATGTGGAGAGACAAAAATGAATTAGAATTTATTGAATGTGCATGTAGATTTACAGAAGAGTATACAGCTAATGACAATAAAGATGGAAAATCCAAAAGACAGGAAATGAAAAGTCTTATAAAAGAAATGAAACAAAACTATGAAAATATTGATATAAATATTTTTAATAGTGTTCAAAATGTTAATTTAGATACCATAATTTCCTATAAAAGAGGAGAGAATACATATCATTTTTTAGATGATTATGAGGAAAGATTAGAAAAAAAGAAACAATTGTAGAGTTTTAAGTATAACATTAAAAAATAAATTTTTTAGAATACAGAAAAAATATCCTAATTATATTTTAAGGAGGAAAAATGAAAAAAGTTAAATTTGATATTCAAGGAATGACCTGTAGTAGTTGTCAAGCTCATGTTGAAAAAGCTGTAAATAAACTTGATGGAATTAATTTGGCTAATGTTAATTTATTATCTAATAATATGATTGTTGAATATGATGAAAAGAAATTAGATAATAATAAAATAATCAATTCTATTATAGATGCTGGATATGGTGCTTCTATTGTATTAGAAACGAAGAATGATTTGAAAGAAAATAATAGAAATATTGATAATAAAGAAGCTATAAAAGAAATGAAAAAAAGATTAATAATTTCAATAGTTTTTTGGATTCCACTTATGTTTGTTGCAATGTATCACATGATATTTGAATTGTTAAATATATCCATTCCAGAAATTATTAAGGAATTTTTACATGGATCTGAAAATGCTATTATATTAGCTTTTACTCAAATCTTACTTTTATTGCCAATAATATATGTAAATAGAAATTATTTTATTATTGGATTTAAAAGATTATTTAAAGGAACTCCTAATATGGATTCATTAGTGGCAATTGGAAGCTTTTCTGCAATAATTTATGGAATATATGCTATGTATATGATTGGATATGGTTTAGGACATGGTAATATAGAATTAGTAGAAAAATTCTTGATGGATTTATATTTTGAATCCGCTGGAACAATTCTTACATTAATTACAATAGGAAAATACTTAGAAACAAAATCTAAAGGAAAAACAGGTGATGCTATTTCGAAATTAATAAATTTAGCTCCCAAAACAGCTATTATATTAAAAAATAATAATGAAGTTGAAGTTAGTATTGATGAAATATTAAAAGGAGATATAGTAATAATAAAACCAGGTAGTAATGTACCAATAGATGGTGTAATTATAGAAGGAAAAACTTCAATAGATCAATCAAGTATTACTGGAGAAAGTATTCCAGTGGAAAAAGAAGTAGGGGATAATGTTGTTTCAGGTACTATAAATAAAAATGGATATGTAAAAGTAAAAGCAACTAAGGTTGGTGAAGATACAACACTTTCACAAATTATAAAATTAGTAGAAGAGGCAAGTAATTCAAAAGCTCCAATATCAAGATTGGCTGATAAAGTATCTGGTGTATTTGTGCCAATAGTAATATGTATTGCAATTTTGGCTACAATATTTTGGATTTTACAAGGTCAAAGTTTTGAATTTGCATTAAGTATAGGGATTGCAGTTTTAGTAATTTCATGTCCATGTGCATTAGGGCTTGCAACACCTGTAGCAATTATGGTAGGAACAGGAAAAGGTGCAGAAAATGGAATTTTGTTTAAATCAGCTGAAAGTTTAGAACTACTTCATTTAGTTGATACTGTTGTTTTAGATAAAACAGGAACAATTACTATGGGAAAACCTAAAGTTGTAGAAATAATAACTAACCAAGAAATAATGTCTGAATCTACAATTGGAAATGGAAAAATTAAATTTGTTGGTAATATAAATAATAATATTGCATCTAGTAACAATTTACTAAAAATAGCTGGAAGCTTAGAAAGAAATTCAGAACATCCTTTGGCAGAAGCAATAATGGAAGAAATAAAAGAAAAGAATATTGAATTACAAGATGTGCAAGAATTTTTATCTGTATCTGGCAGAGGTGTAAAAGGGAAAATCGATGGTGTAAATTACTATGGTGGTAATTTATCATTTATGAAAGAAAATAATATAAATACAGTTGATTATGAAGAAAAAGTAACACAACTTTCTAGTAGTCGGAAAAATTTGTTTATATTTTGCAAAAGAAAATAATTTAATTGGAGTAATAGCTGTTAGTGACACAGTTAAATCAACTAGTAAAAAGGCAATTGAAAACCTTAAGAAAAATAAAATTGAAGTTGTAATGATTACAGGAGATAATAAATTAGTTGCAGAATCAATAGCTAAAGAAATAGGAGTTGAAAGAGTAATTTCAGAAGTTCTTCCACAAGATAAAGAAAAAGAAGTGTCTAAACTTCAAAATAGTGGAAAAAAAGTTGCATTTGTAGGTGATGGAATAAATGATTCACCAGCTTTAGTTAAAGCTGATGTTGGATTAGCAATAGGTTCTGGAACAGATATTGCAATTGAATCTGCAGATGTAGTATTAATGAAAAACAGTTTGTTAGAAGTAGATACTGCAATAAATTTAAGTAAATCGGTTATAAGAAATATAAAAATGAATTTATTTTGGGCATTTTTCTATAATATTATAGGAATTCCTGTAGCTAGCGGAGTATTTTATTTGAATTTTGGACTAAAGCTTAATCCTATGATAGGCGCTGCTGCAATGAGTTTAAGTTCTGTATGTGTTGTAACTAATGCTTTACGATTAAGATATTTTAAAAATAGTAATAATATTATAGAAAAAAATAAAATTGATGGAACAGAAGTAAAAACAGAGAAAAATAATACTGAAGAATGTTTAGTAAAATGTAAAGCTAATATTAAAAATGATTCTAAATTAAATAATAAAAAAAATGAGGAGGTAAATAGCATGAAGACAATATTAATTGAAGGAATGCAATGTAATCATTGTAAAATGACTGTAGAAAAAGCATTAAGTTCTATAGAAGGAATAACTAATGTGGAAGTAAGTTTAGAAGATAAAAACGCTGTAATTGAATATAATAAAGAAATAGAAAACGATAAAATAAAACAAGTTATTGAAGAAGCAGGATTTTCTATTATAGAAATAAAATAAAATATTATAGTGTTAATTTTATTATAAATTAAAAACCAATATGTACAAAAAGGATGGACTAATTTAGTCCATCCTTTTTAAGGTTACAAATTATTGATTTATAAATTTGCTTATGCTAATTATTACGTTTTTTTACAACATCCTGCCAGATTTTATCCAGTTCACTTTCACTCATAATATATTTTTCCATTAATGCTGAAACAATTGCTTCTAAGATATCTCTATTTTCTTCAATTATTTCTGTTGCACGATCATAAGCTTTATTAATGAGTTTATGGACTTCATCGTCAATTTTGTCGATTGAGCTATCAGATAACATAGGGGAGTTCTCAGTATTAAGATAAATATGATTTTTTAAAATATCATAACCAATACCAAAACCAAGTTTACTTATTACATAATAAGCTGTGGCTGTTGCTTCTTTCAAATCTGCGCTTGCACCACTGGTATAAGTTCCTCTGAATTCACTTTCAGCAACTCTACCAGCAAGATCAAATGCAATAGTATCAATATAATAATTGTGATCAGCAAAAGGAACTTTTGAATCATCTTCTTCAAATACAGTAACACCAAGATAATCTTCAGCAGGCATAATTGAAACTGCAAGCCAATTGAAATTAATTAACCTTCCAGAAGCTTTTCCAACAATATAGTGTCCTGCTTCATGGTATGCAATTTCCTTTTTAGAGTCTTCAGACATATTATCCCACATCTTAAAGAAAATTCCGAAATTTTTGAGAATAGAGCTTTTATCAACGTACTTTTTGCTAGCTCTTTTGGCAGTTACCATTGCTCTATCGATTAAGTCCAAGGTTTTATCTGGATTTTTCTTTTCAAAAGCAAAACAGTTTGCAATCATAATGGCATATAAAACCATTTTACGAGTAATTTTTACTCCATGAAACTCAGAAAGTACATCAAGTTTGTTTTTTATCATAGGATAAACATCTTTAGCTTGTGGTTCTTTAACTTCGACTTTTTCAAATCTTCGAGAAAGAGCTGCATCTTTTTTGAAGTACTTTTTATATTCATCCTCTGTTGTTGCACCAATTACAATGGTATCACCACGAGCAAGAATAGGTTTTAAAGCATTTGCAAAATCCATTTCACCTTCAAAACAAGAACCTGCACCAAGAATAGTGTGAACTTCATCAATAAAAAGGATTACATCATTATTAGTCTCTAAGAATTCGATAACATCTTTAATTCTTTCTTCAGCATCACCTCTGTAAGATGTACCTGCAATTAATGCATTAACATCAAGTACAATAACTTTGAAATCCTGAAACTCTTTAGGACATGTGCAATTATTGATATCATAAGTAATTTTTTCAATAAGTGCAGTTTTACCAACACCAGCTTCACCAACAAGAATAGCATTACGCTTATTTTTCTTAAGCATAATATTCCAAAGGCTTTCAACTTCATTATCACGTTTTAAAATTTCACAAGGTTTGCTTGTATCAATTTTATCGTTAAGAGTGTTCATAAAACCAGCCAGAGTAAATGGTATGCATCCAAGTGTAAGAATTCTTTCTGCTCTAAAATACTTTTTGGCTTCTAAATAGTTCAGATTAATTTCTGTGAAGAAATTTTTTAAGCTTTTATGTTCTGTCATAAATATTGCAACAGTGAAGTGAAGAAGCTCAATTTGTTTTGTAGGAAATCCCTCAACAATATCCATCAAATGTGAATTGAATTCAACAATATCTTTACTGGCTGGAATTGCTATTTCTTTTCCTTCATAATCAATAAATATAAGATTAGAAGAAAAGTCTGTTTTTATAGCATTACTTTTGGAAACTTTTTTCTTTTTTGAATTATTGGTAGAATCTTTGTTAACAGATTTGCTTTTTTTCTTGTTGTGTGATTCTTTATTAGATTTATTACTTGATTTGATATCTGATGAACTGTTATGTTTATGATTTTCTTCATAATCTTTTTGGAGTTTTAAGATATAATCAGTAAACATCATTGATAAAGACTCTTCAACTTCTAAAGGATAAGCTTCCATAGTGTTGAAATAATTTTGTAAGGGACTACATTCGCCATTTTCTTCAATAGCATTTACTACACCATAGAGTAACAATGGAAAGTTAACAGAATGAAAATTGTAATTCCGCATATTTTCCAATACTTCATTGATCATCTCCGTAGATGATTTTGATAACCGTAATTCATTTGACATAAGCTTTACGCCTCCTTTTGTTATATATTATTTTGCATATACATTATATTACGGTAATCAAGTTATGTCAATTAAAAAATGCAACTTTTAATAAATATATATATATTGCATTTTAGAATTCTTTATAATATAATATCCGAGAAAATATAAACATATATTGGGGGTTTTTTATGAAAGATATAAAAATTTCAGAAGATATTATTTACATAGGAGCAGATGATAAAACAATAGATTTATTTGAAAGTCAATATATTGTTCCAAATGGAATTTCATACAATTCTTATTTAATTAAAGATAATAAAAATGTTATAATGGATACAATAGATAGAAGAAAAACTGATGAATGGTTAGAAAATTTAGAAAAAGCATTAAATGGTGAAAAACCAGATTATTTAGTAATTTCTCATTTAGAACCTGATCATGCATATAATATAGAATTATTAGCAAATAAATATCCAGAAATGGAATTAATAGGAAATGAAAAAACATTTTCAATGTTACCACAATTTTTTAATATAGATAAAATAGAAAATAGAAAAATTGTGGTAAAAGAAGGGGAAGAAATTTCTATTGGAAAACATACTTTACAATTCTTCATGGCTCCAATGGTACATTGGCCAGAAGTAATGGTAACATATGAAAAAACTGAAAAAATATTATTTTCAGCAGATGGTTTCGGAAAATTTGGATCATTAGATACAGAAGAAGATTGGGATTGTGAAGCTAGAAGATACTATTTTAATATAGTAGGAAAATATGGTGTTCAAGTGCAAGCTTTATTAAAAAAAGCAGCAAGTTTAGATATAAAAATGATTTGTCCATTACATGGTCCAATATTAAAAGAAAATTTAGCACATTATATTGAAAAATATGATATTTGGAGTAGTTATAAACCAGAAAATGATGGCGTATTTATAGCATATGCTTCAATTCATGGAAATACAGAAAAAGTAGCTAAAGAAATGAAAAAAATATTGGAAGAAAAGGGGGCAAAAAAAGTAGCAATAAGTGATTTATCAAGAGATGATATTGCAGAAGCTGTTGAAGATGCTTTCAGATATGATAAAATAGTTTTAGCATCTGCTAGTTACAACGGAAGTGTTTTCACACCAATGAGTAATTTCTTACATCTATTAATTGAAAAGAATTATCAAAATCGTAAAATAGCACTTATTGAAAATGGATCTTGGGCTCCATCAGCAGCGAGATGTATGAAAGAAAGTATTTCTAAAATGAAAAATATCAATTTATGTGAAAAAGTTGTAACAATAAAGTCAACTATGAAAAGTGAAGATATAATTCAATTAGAAAATTTATCAGAAGAATTATTAAAATAAAATTTATTATGATTTATATTTTACATAGTTTAAAAATGAAAATTTTTAAATAAAATAAAAAAATAAAAAATTTTAAGGAGATAAAAATGACTCAGATATTTTTATTAATTATACTTATAGCTTGTAATGCATTTTTTGCGGCAGCAGAAATAGCATTTATATCATTAAATGATGCTAAAATTGATTTACAAGCAAAAGAAGGAAATAAGAAAGCAAAAAGAATAAAGAAAATGCTTGAAAATCCAAGCAAATTTTTAGCAACAATTCAAATTGGTGTTACTTTAGCTGGATTTTTATCAAGTGCATTTGCTTCAGAAGCGTTTGCAAGTGAGCTTGCACCAAAATTACACGAATTAATTCCAACAGTCGATGTTGGAGTATGGAATAGTGTATCAATTATTTTAATTACTATTATATTATCATATTTTACATTAATTTTTGGAGAACTAGTTCCAAAAAGAATTGCTATGAAATATTATGAAAAAATTTCGTTTGCTACAATAGGTGTTATAAGAGCAATATCAATAATAACAGCTCCTTTTGTTAGATTTTTAACATTTTCTACTAATATTGTATCTAAAATTTTTGGAATTACAGGGAATGAAGAAGAAACTGTTACTGAAGAAGAAATTAGAATGATGGTAAATGTTGGAGAAGAAAAAGGTACTATTGATAAAGAAGAAAGAGAAATGATTAACAATGTTTTTGAATTTAATGATAAAGTTGTTTCAGAAATAATGATTCCAAGGAAAGAAGTTTATGCGTTAGATATAAATTTATCAATAGCTAAAGTTTTAGAAGAGATAACTAATAATAATAAATTTAGATATAGTAGAATACCAGTTTATGATGAAACAATAGATGAAATAAAAGGTATTGTTTATATAAAAGATATTTTACTATCAACTAAAAATAAAAATGTTAAAATCAAAAATTTAGTAAAAGAAGCATATTATGTACCAGAAACTAAACCAGTAAATGAATTATTTGAAGATTTAAGAATAAACAGAAAACAAATTGCTATTGTTGTAGACGAATATGGTGGAACTGCAGGTATTGTTACAATGGAAGATATACTAGAAGAAATAGTAGGAGAAATCTATGATGAATATGATATAGTAAAAAATTCATATGAAAAAATAGACGAAAATACTTATAACTTAAGTGGTAGTATGTCTGTTTCAGATGTTGAAAAAGTGTTAGATATAGTAATTCCAGAAGGAGATTATGATACAATTTCAGGTTTCTTAATAGAAGAACTTGGAAGAATTCCAGATGAGAAAGAAAAACCTATTGTCGAAACAGAAAATGTACTTTATAAAATTGAAAAAGTAAAAGATAAGAGAATTATAAAAATAAAAGCTTGTAAAATTGGAGTAGTTCAAGAAGAACAAGAATAGTTTGTAAGAATTAGAAAATGTAAAAAATATTTAAAAAATTGTTTGAAATTAAAATAATTATATGATATTTTATATATGTAAAATTTAAAAAATTATACATATTAAGGAGAGTTGTAAAAATGCAAAGAGAAATTAACAAAGAAAAAAGAACAAAATTTATGGAATTCGCAGGAAAAAGAGTAAATAATGTTTTACACGACATACAAATTTTAGAACCTATGGCTAGAAGTAATTCATACGATTTTACTAAACAAGATGTTGATGAAATGTTTGATGCTATGCAAAATACATTAAATGATGCTAGAGAAGAATTTTACAGAAAATTCGAAGAAAAAGCAAAAAGCTCTAAAAAAACTTTTTCTTTTGGAACAACTAGTATAAATGAAGAAGTTTTAGAAGAAAAAACAGAAGAAAATGTTTAATAAAAATTTTATTAAGATGTAATGGATAAATTAAAGTAACTAAATAGTTTATTTAGTTACTTTAAAATTTTTTATATACAAAATATGCACATAGAACAAAGATGAGGATAATTAATTTTTAAAAATATTAAAAACTAGATCTTTTATTATATAAATATAAAATGGAGGAAAAATGATTAGAAAGTTAATGAATTGTATAGGTGAATACAAAAAAGAAATAATTTTAACACCACTTTTTGTGGCTTTTGAAACAGCATTTGACGTAATTATTCCATTTTTAATGGCTATTTTAATAGATAATGGAATAAATAAAGGTGATAGCAAAGTAATAATAGAAATAGGAATTTTACTTATTGTAAGTGCTTTTATTGCTATGTATTGTGGTGCAAAAGCTGGAACATATGCTGCAAAATCAACTAGTGGATTTGCTAAAAATTTGAGAAAGAAAATTTATTATAATGTTCAAGATTTTTCTTTTTCTAATATAGATAAATTTTCTACATCAAGTATTGTTACAAGACATACTACTGATATAAATAATATTCAGATGTCATTCCAAATGATAATTAGAATGGCAATTAGAGCACCTTTGATGATAGTTTTTTCTTTGATTATGGCATTTTTTATAAACATTAAGCTTGCGTCTATTTTCTTAATTGCAGTTCCCATTTTAGGTTTAGGTTTGTATTTTATTGCAACAACTGCACATCCAATTTTTGAAAAGGCAATTAAAATTTATGATGATTTAAATAGTGCTGTTGAAGAAAATGTTAAGGGAATAAGAGTTGTAAAATCTTTTGTTACAGAAAATAAAGAAATGAAAAAGTTTTATAAAACATCAGACAAAATTTATAAAGAATTTATGAAAGCTGAAAAATTAGTTGCTTTAAATGATCCATTAATGCAAATAACAGTAAGTACAATTATTGTATTAATTTCATGGTTTGGTGGAAAAGAAATTATTGTAGGTGGATTAACTACTGGAGAATTTACAAGTTTAGTTTCATATACAATGCAAATTTTAATGTCACTTATGATGTTATCTATGGTTCTAGTAACAATAATGATTTCTAGAGCATCAGCTGAGAGAATAGTTGAAATTTTAGATGAAAAAAGTGATTTAACTAGTAAAGAAAATGCAATAAAAGAAGTAAAAGATGGTTCGATTATTTTTGAGAATGTTAATTTTAGTTATGTTAAAGATGTAAATAAATTATGTTTAAAAAATGTTGATTTAAAAATTAATTCTGGAGAAACTATTGGAATTATTGGTGGAACAGGATCTTCAAAATCAACTTTAGTCCAATTAATTCCTAGATTATATGATGTTACAACAGGAATTATTAAAGTTGGTGGAGTTAATGTTAAAGATTATGATTTAAAATCATTAAGAAATCAAGTTGCAATGGTTCTTCAAAAAAATGTTTTATTTTCTGGAACTATTAAAGAAAATTTACGTTGGGGAAATGAAAAAGCAACAGATGCGGAATTAATTAAAGCTTGTAAATTGGCACAAGCAAATGAATTTATATCTAATTTTCCAGAAGGATATAATACATATATTGAACAAGGTGGAAGCAATGTATCTGGTGGTCAAAAACAGAGAATTTGTATTGCTAGAGCACTTTTAAAAAAGCCTAAAATTTTAATATTAGATGATTCTACAAGTGCTGTAGATACTAAAACAGATATTTTAATTAGAAAAGCTTTTTCAGAAGAAATACCAAATACAACAAAAATTATAATTGCTCAAAGAATTTCATCTGTTCAAGATGCAGATAAAATTATAGTTTTAGATAATGGAGAAATTAATGGAATAGGTACTCATGAAGAACTGCTTTCTTCTAATGAAATATATAAAGAGGTGTTTTTTTCTCAGATGAAGGGAGGCGAAGATTAATTTGAAAAAATAATACTATTTTTACGTTGTTGCATTTCAATTAAAATTTAACGAGGTACATTTAGTATATCTTATAAATTTTAATTTCATGCGCCTAGTAAAAACAGCATTCTTTTTCAAATTAAAAGATATGAATACTAAAATTAAAAATAAAATAGATTTTAAAGTTTTAGCAAGAGTAATGAAATATATTATTAAAAATTATAAATTCAAACTTGCAATTGTAATTTTTTGTATTTTGTTAAGTACAATGTCTTCTGTTGCTGGAAATTTGTATTTACAAACTTTAATTGATAAGTATATTATTCCACTAATTGGAATAGAAAATCCAATATATACAGGTCTTATTCATGCTATAGGGATTATGATATGTATTTATGTGGTTGGTGTTATTAGTAGTTTTATTTATAGTAGATTTATGGTATACATTTCAGAAGGAACTTTAAAAATAATTCGTGATGAAATGTTTGTAAAAATGCAAAAACTTCCAATTAAATATTTTGATACTCATACTCATGGAGATATAATGAGTCGTTATACAAACGATACTGATACTTTAAGTCAAATGATTTCACAAAGTATTCCTCAAGCATTATCTTCTGCTATCACAATTATTACAGTATTTATTTCTATGATAGTAACAAATATATATCTTACTTTAGTAGTTATTATTTCATTAATAATAATTCTTATAAATACAAGAATTTTCACTTCTAAAAGTGGTAGATATTTTATTAAGCAACAAGAATCTGTTGGCAAATTAAATGGTTATATAGAAGAAATGATTAATGGTCAAAAAGTTGTTAAAGTTTTTTGTTATGAAGAAAAAGCTAAGGAAAAATTTGATAAATTGAATGATCAATTGTGTAATGAGTATTATAATGCTAATAAATTTATTAATTCTTTAGGACCAGTTAATGGAGCATTAGGAAATATACAATATGCTTTACTTGCTATTACTGGTGGATTACTTGCGGTTAATGGTATTGGAAATGTGAGTATTGGTTTAATAGTTTCTTTTTTACAATTAAGTAAGACTTTTATAAGACCTATAAATCAAGTTTCGCGACAATTAAATTCTGTTGTAATGGCTTTAGCTGGTGCAAAGAGAATTTTTGAATTAATGGATGAAGAACCAGAAGCGGATAATGGATATGTAACTTTAGTAAATGCCAAATATGTAGATGGTGTCTTAACTGAAACTAAAGAAAAAACTGATATATGGGCATGGAAGCATCCGCATAGTGACGGAAGATTAGAATATATAGAATTAAAAGGTTATATAGAAATGCATGATGTTGATTTTTGCTATGAAGAAGATAAAAAAGTTCTGAAAAATATTTCTTTATATGCAAAACCTGGACAAAAAATTGCTTTTGTTGGTGCAACAGGTGCAGGGAAAACTACAATTACTAATCTTATAAATCGTTTTTATGATATTGAAGATGGAAAAATAAGATATGATGGTATAAATATAAATAAAATTAAAAAAGATGATTTAAGACTTTCTCTTGGAATGGTTCTTCAAGATACTAATCTTTTTACAGGAACTATAAAAGAAAATATAAAATATGGAATGGATAATAGTACAGATGAAGAGGTAATAAATGCTGCCAAACTTGCTAATGCACATGATTTTATTATGAGACTTCCAAATGGATATGATACTTATTTAACAGGTGATGGAGCAAATTTATCTCAAGGACAGAGACAATTACTTGCTATTGCAAGATGTGCTTTACTTGATCCACCAGTTATGATATTAGATGAAGCAACTTCGAGTATTGATACAAGAACTGAAAAGATTGTTCAAGATGGTATGGATAAACTTATGAATGGAAGAACTGTATTTGTAATTGCTCACAGATTATCTACTGTTAGAAATTCTAAAGCAATAATGGTTCTTGACCATGGAGAAATTATTGAAAGAGGAGACCATGAAGATTTAATTGCTCAAAAGGGAACATATTATCAATTATATACAGGAGCTTTTGAATTAGAATAAAGTTAATTAAAAACAATGTAAGGAAAGTAAAAAAATATTTAGCTTTTATCGACAGAGACGAGTTGAATTTTATATTAAACAGAGTTTTTTAGCGAACCATTAAGGTTCGCTTTTTTGTAACCAAAAAAGTATATCGAAATATTATATAATGAATAATTTATTTTTTATAAAATTAATTATTATATATTACTTATATAATAATTTTGGAGTGTTTTATCAATTTATTGTAAAAGGCAATTATGAATAATTAATGTAAAAAAGTATTTATAAATTAAATACTAAGAAAAGGATGTGAATAATTTATGAATTGTATACAAAATAATTATGCTAGGAAATATTTATGTGTATTTTTTCAAATATTAAATAATATGGAAGATAAAATGTCATATGCACCAATTACAAATAGTGTAACAATAAATTTTATTAGAGCAATGGTTCTACATCATCAATCAGCAATATATATGTGCCAAAATTTATTAAGATTTACAGATAATAATGAACTAGAGAGAATAGCTAATAATATAATAACTACTCAAACAAAAGGAATTTCAGAAATGAGAGATGTTGCAATGACAATCTCTGGTTATTCAAACAATAGAAGAGATGTTAATTTATATGAAACAACTTTTATTAGGATAACAAGGAATATGATTTGTAGAATGAGAAGTGCTCCTAGAACAAATAATATTAATTTAAATTTTGTTAATGAGATGATTCCTCATCATGAAGGTGCAATTAGAATGGGTGAAAATTTGTTAAAATATGAAATTGATCCAAGACTAGCAGATATTGCCAATGTCATAATTGAAGAACAAAGTAATGGAATTAGACAGTTAGAGGAAATACAAAGAAGAATTACTATGGATTAATATTTATTTAACTAAGCTGTGTGGGTTTATTTGATAAAATATAAGTAAGTTTAGGAGCATTTGGATGTGGTGCTTTCTACAATTCTCCTCAAATTGTGGCAAATGCGATGCAAATTGTGTTGAAAGAACTTTTTATTCTTCAAAGTAATGTTAGCAATGCTTGCTATTGCTTGAAATATAAGGGAATCTATGATATAATAAAATCTGTAGTAAATAAATAAAACTTATTACATGAAAGGAGTAACTTGAATATGGTAACAAATGGTACAGTTCAAGGTCAAAAGAGAAAAACGACAGTTGTTGCAACTATCGGGAAATGGATGCCACCACATAACGGACACAAACAGTTTCTTGTTAAGTTAGCACGGGAACATGACAAAATCATTGTGATGATTGGGTCATGCTATGAAAGTGGGACAGAAAATCATAGTATACCAGCTGCTGAAAGAGAAAAAATGATTGTAGCAATTTTTAAATCTGCTGGAATTAGTGAAGATAAATATGAGATTATTCCTGTAGAAGATACAGAAACTTTTGAAGAATGGGTAGAAGATGTAAAAAGCATATGCAACAGTCGAGGAGTAACACATTTTTGCACAGGAAATCAGGAAGATATATTATCTGTTTTGGAAAAGAAAAATAAAACTTTGGGATTTGAAATGATAAATCCTGAAATTAACACAGATTTCCAGTATCATGCGACAGACATTCGGAAAATGATTATTGAAGGAAGATATAAAGACTTCGAAAATTTGATTCCGCCTGAAGTAAAGCCAATTCTTTTTAAATATTCTTTTAAAGAGATTTTGGCTGCAAGTCGAAAAAAGGGAGTAAAAATTGTAAAAGGTCGTCAAACAGTAGACATGGTTTTTCTCATTAGAAATATTTCTGATGGAAAAGTATATGTGTTGTTAGGTAATCGTTCTATGCAAAAGGTAGATTTCCCAGGATGTTTAGGAGTACCTGGCACAGCAATTAGTAAGCATGAGTCTGCAATAAAAGCAGTGATTCGCGCTTGCTATGAGAAAACAGGATTAAACATTGAACTGCTGGACAATTCATTAGAACCCGCCATCATTAAATTTTCAAATGTTCCAAATTCTAATCTGGAGCAATTGCACTTTATTGGAATATACAGTTCAGAAGATGAAAAAATGGCAGGAACTCGTGGAGGCTCCTCACATGCTTTTGGAGTATTTGTTGAAGATGACTTGGATAAATATGAAGAGTATTTAAGTTCTTCAACAGAATTAACTGATTTAAAATTCTATGAGATTAATGAAGCAATGTCAAAAAAGATAGCTTATCAGCAAATGGATATGATAAAAAAGGCATATTCTATGTTTGAAGCTTATCCAGATTTTATTAAAGTAACAGATGAAGAAATAAAAGAGAAAAAAGAAACTTTTATGATTTCATTTATTGGAAGTTCTGGAGCAGGTAAAAGTACAGCTGGATTAGGTGCTGCATATAATCTTAAATTATTAGGAAAATCAGTTGAGTATGTTCCTGAATTTGCTAAACGTTTAGTATATGATGGCACATTAGAAAAAAATATTCCAAATCAGTCGTATATTGCAGCAGAACAATTTAAAATGATTTATGATCTTTTGGGACAGGTAGACTATATAGTCACAGATGCAGGACTTGAAATTACCGCGCTTCATTCTTCAAGAGAAAATGAGATTATCGAAAAAATGGTATGGTATTTAAGAAATAGAGTTAAAAATCAGATAACAATTTTCATAGAAATGGATGAAGAAAAAGTAAAATTTGAAAATCGTGGAAGAATAGAATCTCAAAAAGAAAGCCAGAGATTTTCTATTTTACTGGAGGAGTACTTAAAAAAGAATAATCTTAAATATATTAAGGTTAAGGGCTCTGTGGCAGCAGTTGAAGCAGCAATTAATGCTGTAGAAGAATATGAAAAAAATCATTAGTATTGTAAAAGAGTAAAATGTAGTTTTTCACCCTATACCTTTTTATTAAAGGTATAGGGGAATTTCACTAAAGAATAAAGTTACTAAAGGAGGCTCTGATATGTGTATCTCAACAAATATAATAAAATCAAAATATGAAAAAAGTGAAGACATAAAAAAACGGGTAAAGAGTCTTAAAAAAGTTCTTGAAGGAAAAAAGATAACAATAATTGGACATGATAATATTGATGTAGACGCAACTTTATCTGCAATATTAATGTCAAAAGTACTAACTTTCTTAGGAATTGAAAATGAATTTTGCATTCTTGAAAAAGTAAAGGAAGATGATACTTATGATATTATTATGGAAGTATTTAATATTGATATGAAAAAATTTGAGAAAGTGAGTGAATCATCAGAAAGATATTTATTGTTATTAGATCATTATGAAACTATTCATGAGGGGAAAGTTATTGCATGTATAGATCATCATCCTAATCAGGCTCAAAAAGAATATGATTTTATATATAGCAGAAATTCATCTGCAACAGCATTTCTTATTTATAAAATTATGAAAGAAGTTAACTTTCCAATTGGTGTAGAAGAAGCAAAGATGATTATTTTGGCGATGGCGGTAGATACTGCTGCTTTTAGAAGCAGTAAGGCAATTCCAGAAGAAGTAATTAAAGCACAAAATCTTGCAAAAGAATTTTGTCTTGATTATGACAGTTTAGAAAAAGTGGCTTTTTGTTTAACACCAATTGAGAAACTTACTATTGAAGAGATTATTTCTAATGGTCAAAAATGGTATGTATATAATGGAATTAAAGTAGGTTCTGCATATGTCCAGTTATATGACTTGCCAGAAAAGGAAATTATAAACAATTGGTTAGAAAAACTTTTTGAAAAAAGAAAAGAAACAAAAAGTGGGTTACTTGTATTTATTATTTTTGACATGAAAAATAGCATAACTTATGAGTATCATTTTACGAAAGAAAACATAGAAAAATTTGTTAAGAAAGGAATTTTATCAAGAGGAAAAGATATAATGCCTTTAATTGAAAAACAATTTCTGAATAAATATTTATAAAAAGAGGAGTTACATTTTATGTACTCCTTTTTTTATTTAGTAGGAAAGAGTTCTTTTCAAGTGAAACATATTCAAAAGAATTTGGAATATAACTATAAATTACAATAAGCAGGATAAGTAATTAAGTTGAAAATTAATTGCCGTTTATGCTATAATATTATAGAACTAATACTATTTAGAAATTTATATATTATAGTTGAGGAGTAAGGTTTCATTATGATAAAATCAATGGCGAATTGTAAAAAAATGTTGGCTGTTTAAATTGTTATATTCATAAATACAATTCGAAAAAGAGTGTTAGTAGTATTGAAATCGTAAAAATAAAAGTTTTATGCAAACAAGTAAAGTTAGCAAATACTAATTATAAAAGTAATTGGTAAAGTATAATTTGGATAGGAGATAAAATTATGGCAAGAGTATTAAAAAATAAAGAATTAGTAAATACAAGATTAGCGACTAATTATGGTGGATGGATGTATTGTGATAAATGCAATGAAAATATAGGCTATTTATGCTATTCAACTTATGATAGATTAGAATTAAAATATAAATGTAATTGTGGAAGTCAAGGTAGCGCATTCTTAGATTTTGAAGATAGTAATATAGGGAAAGATTGCAATGATGAATTAGTTATTGTAAAAAATAGACTTTGTTGTCCACAAGATAACGAACCTTTAATTACAATATTAGAAAAAAAAGTGGCTAGTTATGAAATGAAAATTACTTGTAAATCTTGTGGAAACATTTATAAAAAGGGAAAATAGAAATTATTTATCAGAATAGAAAAAATTGGATTTATAATAGGTGGAATCATTGCATTATTAACACCAATTATTCTATTTATAACAGATTCAGGGGAAAATATTAGAAAAGTAATAAATTTATTAATATTACTCTTACAATAATACAATATGAAAAATTTAAAAATG
>OFGE01001190.1_pt1 | contig 24249 bp, 18 predicted proteins | sample 1521681 | NCBI WGS metagenome assembly OFGE01 (sample SAMEA3504093, study PRJEB24116) | mouse gut metagenome | biome: mouse gut; feature: mouse-associated habitat; material: faeces | place: Denmark | collected 2011
AACAGATTTGTCGGAACTTTATCATCATGGGATCTTGGGGCAAAAGTGGGGCGTTCGGCGCTTTCAAAATAAAGACGGTACGCTGACTGCGGCTGGGAGAAAGAAAAAAGCAGAGCTGACTTTGGAAGAAAAGAAGAAACTCAGCCCTAGAAAGGCGGTCAAAGCATTCACGGATGAGGAACTTGAAAAAGTTGTCCGCAGAGAAAAACTTGAAACGGAATATCTGGAATCTCGCCATAAGCAGGTAGAAATGGGAAGGCAACGTACTGACAGAATTTTAAAAGTTGTTGGCACAGTTGCCGTCGCTTCTGTTGGTGTTGCTTCCGTAACGGTTGGTAAAGAAGCTGTGAAGAAAATGGGTTCTGAAGGATGGCTAAATCTATAACGGAATCCGTAACCAGTTCTATGGACAGTGCCAGGGCAGCAGTAAAGGAAACCGCTTCAAAAGCAGTTTCTAACGTTGCCAAGGAAGCGACAAAAAGTGCAACAAAAGTAGTTAATGCCACCGGGCATCTTACCGGCACTCAAAAGACAGAATTCAGGCAGCAGGCAGTAGATGCCGGAAGGAAAGCAATGAATGCCGCCTTGAAGAACCATACGGTTGCTGATAAGAGTGCTGCAAAAGAACTGGCAAAAAAGGTGGCTAAAGAGGAAATGGATAGGTTGCTAAAAACAGCTATTAAATAAGCTGTAAGTATAAAAAACAGTAGGAGGAGGTGAGTGCGTTGTCTGAGCTTAAACACCATGGAATTATCGGACAAAAGTGGGGTATTCGGCGAACACCGGCGCAGCTTGGGAATCTTAGTAAAAAAGATTCAAAATGGATTGCCAAAAAAAGTAATAAGATTACAGCGCAGGCTGAGAAAAAGAGTTCCAGAGAACTTAACAAGTATGCGAATGAGCTGATGAAGAACCCTGATGCAGTTACAAAGTCCGGTAAGTTGAGTGCTGCGACTATAAGCGCATATAACCGGAAGAAAGCTGAACTTATGAGCCAGTCGGTATCGAGTTTGCGCTCTCCATCCGGAAAAGTCGTTCAATTTGTAGCAAAACGTGGAGAAGTGGGAGTTATGATGGCACTCGCCGACGAAGGTTATAACATTTCGCAGTTGAAAAACGGAGTATGGTCATCCGGAAGAGTGGCTTATAAGAAAACCGTTTTGGATAAAGCATAGGGGGTGATCATAAATGGAATTCTCATTCGGTTCCAGGCTGCGACATGCTTGGAACGCTTTTACGAGTAATAAGGACCCGACAAGGGCCTACATGAACATAGGTAATGGTTACGGGTACAGACCAGATCGTCCAAGATTCTCAATGGGAAATGAAAGGTCAATCGTCACCTCTGTTTTTAACCGTATTGCATTGGACGTAGCAGCGATTGATATAAAACATATTCGTTTGGACAAGAACGGGCGATTTCTCGAAACTATTGATTCCGCTCTTAATAACTGTTTGTCATTAGAGGCGAATCTGGATCAGACAGGAAGGGCATTTATACAGGATGCTGTTATGTCATTACTGGATGAAGGATGTATCGCCCTTGTTCCAACGGATACTGATGACGATCCGGAAGATGGACTTCCTGGTTCTTTTGACATCGACTCTCTCAGAGTTGCCAAGATACTGGAATGGTATCCTGCTCATGTCCGGCTTCGTGTCTACAATGAACTGAAAGGAGAGAAAGAGGATATCATTCTCCCGAAGCGATTTGTCTGTATAATTGAGAATCCGCTTTATGCCGTAATCAATGAACCGAACTCGACTATGAAACGTTTGATAAGAAAATTAAGTTTACTGGATGTGACAGATGAACAAACGGCTTCCGGTAAGCTCGATTTGATTATTCAGCTTCCATATGTAATTAAGACAGAAGCTCGGAGACAACAGGCTGAAAATAGGCGGAGAGACATTGAGCAGCAGTTAGCCGGTTCCAAGTATGGAATTGCTTACACAGATGGCACGGAACATATTACTCAGTTGAACCGTTCTCTTGAGAATAATCTCATGAAGCAGGTTGAGTATTTGACTTCACTGTTATTCAGCCAGCTCGGTATTACCCAGAGCATTCTCGATGGAACAGCCGACGAAAAGACGATGTTGAATTATTACAGCAGAACAATAGAGCCTATTGTGTCCGCTATCGTGGATGAAATGAAGAGAAAGTTTCTTACAAAAACAGCTCGGTCTCAGAAACAGGACATTATGTATTTCAGAGATCCATTCAAACTTGTGCCGGTAGACAGCATTGCTGAAATCGCTGACAAGTTTACGAGAAACGAAATCATGACATCTAACGAGATCAGGCAGGTCATCGGTATGCGTCCATCTTCCGATCCGAAAGCGGATGAGTTGGTGAACAGTAATATCAGTCAACCGAACAGCGGTAATCCAACTGAACAAAATACCCCGGTTGATGAAACTGGCGGTGGAGAAGAGAGCGAAGAAGATTCCATCGTGAATGATTTGCTCAATAGTCTGGAAGAACAGATAAACTCCATAATCGATGGGTATATGTCCGGGGACGAAGAGGAAGAGGTGGTTGACGATGATGGATAATACAGCAAATCTCCAGCATTATGCCTCTCCGTACTACGATCCGGTTAAAGCTCATGAGTATTACATGAAGAATCGTGAACTGAAGGAACGCCGTTCTGTCAGGAAATTATCTGATGAGGGTAAGAAAGTCTGGTCATATACGAAAAACGAGATTAAGGCTGAGAAAAAGACCAAAGTAGAAGCTGAACAAGAAAAGAAAAAGCAGAAAACCGAGGAGGTCAGAAGCAACGCAAAGGCAATGCGTGAAAGAATCTCGTCTCGTTTGAAGGAGCTTAACGAGGCTTTGTCGCAAAGATCTTCGCAGCAAAAGAAGACCATTGATGAGAGGAAGAAATCAGATTTGGATGAGATTACAGCCGAAACCGAGAAAAAGAAACAGCGGGTGGAAGCAAAGAAAGAATCTGAAATCGAAAAGCTTATGAGTGTCCCTATTCCAGATGGACTTTCCAAAGAGGAAAAATCCAAACGGGTTGCGGAAAGGAACGAAAAAATCGCGAAGCTCCGTTCGGATGCTAAATCAGAAAAAGAGAAGCTAAGTAATCGCTCTAATTCTGATAAGGAGAGTGTCAGGGACACGGCAACGAACCGGAAACAGCGAGTTACGGAAGATACCAAGGTTGAAAGAGCGGATAACTCTTCAAATGCTTCGGCAGAAAGGCAACAGGTTAGCAATGACCTTAAAACTGCTGTTGCGGCAGCCAGAGAAGCTTATAAGGCGGCGAAAGAATCTATCGACTCGACATATGAAGAAATTTATCAACGGGAGTTCGACAGGATTGCTGCTGAAATGCCTAAGGTATCTAAACGTAAGAAAAAGTCAACCAAAAAGAAATGAAGGAGGTAATTCAAAATGGTAAAGTGCGATTTTAGTGGATGGGCCACTAGAAATGACCTGCGCTGTGCCGATGGACGGGTTATCCGAAAAGATGCTTTCAAAGGGCAGAACGGACAGACTGTAAGCCTTGTCTGGAATCATCAGCACAATTCGCAGGATAATGTGCTCGGCCACGCATTGCTCGAAAACAGGGACGAGGGCGTATATGCCTACTGTACTTTCAATGAAACGGAATCCGGCCAAATTGCCAAGAAGCTGGTACAGCATGGAGACGTTGTTTCTCTGTCTATCTGGGCAAATCAGTTGAAGCAGACAGGGCATGATGTTGTTCATGGTATTATCCGTGAGCTTAGTCTTGTTCATGCGGGCGCAAATCCTGGGGCATTCATCGATACAGTGATGAGTCACGGAATGGAAGCGGATGATGAGCTGATCATCAATTACGATGAAAACATCATGCTTCATCATTCCGCCGATGATCCGGAGAAAGAGGAGAAGGGAAATCCTCAGAAGGCCAAAAAGGAAGAGGAACAGAAAGAAGAGAAAAAAGATCCTGCTCCTAAAGCTGCTGAGGATAAAACCGTCGGTGATGTGTTTGACACGTTGACCGAGGAACAGAAAAATGTCGTTTATGCAATGATCGGTGCGGCTTTAGAGGAAAAAGAAGAGCCGGATGACAATGATGACGAAAATAATAAAGGAGGTAACAAAACTATGAAACATAACGTATTTGACCAGGGGGCTGTTCAGGAGAACACTTTCCTCAGCCATGCCGACCAGGTGGATATCATCAACCTTGCCAAGAGCAACAGCGTCGGCTCTTTGCGCACAGCTCTCAATATTTATCTGGAACAGAACAGGGAGACTTTGGAGCACAGCGGCATGGATGTCGATGATGTTCTGGCTCATGGCATCACTGATATTGAGAAACTGTTCCCCGAGTTCAGGGATGTTCGTCCCGGTGCTCCCGAAAGAATTACCCGTGATCAGGGCTGGGTTACTGCTGTGATGAGCAAGGCTTATAAGACTCCGTTCAGCCGTATCCGTACCCGCCAGATGGACGCCCGCAATGCGCGCGCTCGGGGGCAGGGTTATCAGAAGGGTAAGCGGAAGACCCCTTCCGGCAACATGAACATGATCTCCCGGACCACTGATCCGCAGACCGTGTACTGCATCGATTCTCTGCATCGGGACGACATCGTTGACATCATCGATTTCGACGTGGTCGAGTACCAGTACGGCGTGATGAAGCAGAACCTCAATGAAGAGGTTGCCATTGCTATCATGATCGGTGACGGTCGTGATGCTTCCGATGAGATGAAGATCTCTGAGGATCATATCCGTTCTATCTGGAACGATGACGATCTCTACACCATTCACTACGATGTCGACATCGAGAAGGCGCGGAACGAGCTTCAGGGCTCTCGGACTGACATGAATTTCGGCGAGAATTACATCTATGCCGAGGCTATTATCAGCGCCGCAAAATACTCCCGCGAGAAGTACAAGGGTTCCGGCACGCCTGATCTCTTCTGCACCCCTCACCTCGTCAATGTGATGCTGCTGGCGCGTGATCTGAATGGCCGCCGTATCTACGATAATTTGAACGATCTGACCGCTGCACTGAATGTTGGTGCGATCCATACTGCGGAGCAGTTCGAGGGCCTGGTGCGTGAGGATGATGACGGCGGTAAGCACAAGCTGCTGGGCATCTTTGTCAATCTTTCCGATTATACCGTTGGCTCCACCAAGGGCGGTGAGATTTCTCGATTCGATCAGTTCGACATCAAATTCAACGAGCACATTTACCTCATCGAGACCCGCCTGTCCGGCGCTTTGACCAGGCTCTACTCCGCCATTGCGCTGGAGGAGCCTGTCACTCCCTGATGTGAGGGTATCAAAATGGCAAAATTTTATGGATCGGTCGGCTATGCTGAAACTGTAAAGACAGCTCCTGGCGTGCATGAGGAGAGGATCGTCGAGTACCCGTACTATGGCGATTTGACCCGGAATGCACGCCAGCTTCAGTCTTCGGAGACTCTCAACGACGACATCAACGTTGCAAATGAGATCAGTATAGTCGCCGATCCATTTGCCAGAGAGAATTTTCACCGAATGCGTTATGTCGTGTTTATGGGGGCGAAATGGAAGATCACCAAGGTGGAGGTTGGTTATCCACGGTTAATCTTGACGATTGGGGGCCTTTATCATGAGTCAAAGAAGAATTGAGCTCCAGGCAATTCTGGAGAATCTGCTTGGCTCTGAAAATGTGTACTTCCAACCGCCAGCGAATCTTGAGATGGAATATGACTGTATCCGATATTCCCGAATCAAGATCAAACCGAATTTCGCTAATAACCTTCCCTACCTCCTTCACGACTGCTATCAGGTGATTTCGATTACTAAAAATCCCGATAGCGATCTTCCTCATAAGATCGCATCTCTGCCGATGTGCTCTCACGATAGCCACTATACGGCAGAAAATCTGCACCATGATGTCTTCACACTCTATTACTAACAAGGAGGAAACTGCAATGAATAAACTTCAGTGGGATAAGGTCGGCGAGCGTTTGTATGAAACTGGCGTTGACCGCTGCGCACTCTTTCTTATGGGAAAGAACGCCGCCTATGAGAAGGGCGTTCCTTGGAATGGCCTGATCGCATTCAACGAGAACCCTTCCGGGGGTGAGGCCAATCCCTTCTACGCCAACAACAAAAAGTACCTGAACATCATCGCTGCTGAGGATTTCGGCTTCGGCCTTGAGGCCTATACCTACCCCGATGAGTGGGCGGCCTGTGACGGTTCTGCCGAGATCGCCCCGGGCGTCACTGCTGGCCAGCAGACCCGCAAGGTCTTTGGCATCACCTGTCGTACTCTGATCGGCAACGATACTGAGGGTCAGGATCATGGCTACAAGCTCCATCTGGTCTATGGCGCGCAGGCGTCTCCCTCTCAGCGCAACCATGGAACTGTGAACGAGAGCCCCGAGCCTACCACTATGAGCTGGGACGCCACCACCACCCCTGTTGAGGTCCCCGGTTTCAAGCCTACGGCTCATTTGGTCATCGACTCTACCAAGACCTCTGCCGAGAAGATGGCCGCCCTGGAGGAGATTCTGTACGGCAAAGATCCCACGTCCGAGGGCGGCACCGACGGCGCCGATTCTCGTCTGCCCCTGCCCGCCGAGATCATCGAGCTGATGAAAGATTCTGCGATTTCCGGCTAATTTTTGCCGCCGTACATCCATCCTGTAAGATCTATGCAATTTGTGAAGCGGGGCTCTCTTAACCGAGGGCTCCGCTTCCTTTTATTTTTGAAAGGAGAAAACTTACCATGCTGAAACTGACAAGGACTTACGTCGACTTCAATGATCTTTCCCGCACGGAAGATTTTTACTTCAACCTGACCCAGGCCGAGGTGACCGAGATGGAGCTTTCCGTTGACGGCGGCCTCGTCGAGATGATTAACCGCATCGTCGCCGCGAAGGACGGCAAGCAGATCATCGCCCTGTTCAAGGACATCGTTCTGCGCGCTTACGGCGAGAAGTCCCCTGATGGCAAGCGGTTCATCAAGACTCCGGAGATCCGGGATGCCTTCGCCCAGACTCAGGCCTATAGCGACCTGTTCATGGAACTGGCGACCGATGCGCAGAAGGCGGCCGAGTTCGTCAACGGCATCGTCCCCGCTCAGAAGCCCGCGGCCTCTGAGCCTCCTAAGGTTCCTGTTACCCCGCTTGGAAACCAGGGCTGAGATAAGTGGAGTGACCGGAGATGCTGGAGATCGTAGTACCTGCGACACAGATAGGGGAGAAGTTCGACGAAGCAAAAAGCGAATTCATTCCCATCATGACAAAAGAGCAGACGCTAAAGCTGGAGCATTCTCTGGTCTCCCTTTCAAAATGGGAGGCAAAGTGGCGTAAGCCTTTCCTTTCCAAAGAGAAAAGGAGCGCAGAGGAGTCCATTGACTATGTTCGGTGTATGACCCTGACACAGAATGTGGACCCCAATGTCTATAAAGCGCTTACGCCAAAGCTTCTCGCCGAGGTGTCTGCCTATATTGATGCATCTATGACTGCCACCACTTTCCCTAAGCGGGGGAATAGGGCCACAAGCAGCGAGTACATCACATCGGAGATCATCTATTATTGGATGGTCTCGTATCAAATTCCCTTCGAGTGTCAGAAATGGCATCTGAGTCGTCTTCTTACCCTCATTAACGTCTGCAATGTGAAGAATGCACCGCAGAAGAAGATGAGTCGGCAGGAAATCATGGCTCGAAATCGTGCCCTTAACGCCGCTCGAAGAAAGAAACTGAATACGAGAGGGTGATAAGGATGCCTCTGATCGGAACAACAAATGAGGAAAAGATTTGGAATTACCTGAAGTCAAAAGGTCTTTCCGATTGCGGCGTCGCCGGGCTCATGGGTAATCTTTATGCCGAGTCTGGCTTGCGCCCGAATAATCTCCAGAACACTTATGAAGGAAAGTTGGGCATGGCCGATGCCGAGTACACCGAATTGGTGGATAAAGGCTCTTACAAGAACTTCGGTAATGACCGAGCAGGCTACGGCCTTGCTCAGTGGACATATCCGACACGCAAAGCCGCTTTACTCACCTATGCAAAGAATTGCGGCAAATCTATCGGTGATTTGGAGATGCAGCTTGAGTTCTTGCTGAAGGAACTGACCAGCTATGGTCTCTTTAACAAACTCAAAACCGTATCGACCGTACTTGAAGCCTCCAATATCATTTTGCTGGAGTTTGAAAAGCCGGCAAGTATGAACACGGCTGCAACACAGGCCAAGAGGGCCGAGTACGGTCAAAAGTATTTCGATAAGTATGTCCAGAAAGGAAGTGCCGACCATATGGCAAAATTGACCCCGAATACCACCTACACCGTAAACGGTGTGAAAATCAGCGAGAAGATCATTCCGGACGGCACTCGCTGGCAGGACACTACCAAAGCTAAGAAGGCTGGTTTCTCCGCTGGCGCTTTGTACAAGAGCCAGAAGAAATTGAGCGGCACCGGTCATGGGAAGAGTGTAACTATTCACAATACCAATGACCTTCCCAATGTTCACGATGATGGCGAGCAGTATACCAGAGCAACATTCAACCAGAACATGAACAGCAGCCGGGTTCATTTCTTTGTTGATGATACCGGTGGCTGGCAGAACCTGAAGGCGGGAACCGGGATGGTCCCGTCTGATCCCGTTGGAGCTGCTGAGGTTTCATGGCACTCTGGAGATGGCTCTGTGGCTGATGGCGGCAACATGACGAGCCTGAGCATCGAAATCATCATGAATGAGTCTCCGGAGCATGACAAGATCGCCAGGGACAATGGTGCCAGACTGGCCGCATGGCTGCTCTGGAAGAATGGTCTCACAATCGATAAACTCGTTACCCACACCTATTGGGTAAATAAGTCGGCCGGTAAAAAGTTTGCTGATGTGGACGAACAGTGCTGCAATCCGATCTCCGGCAAGAAATGGTGCCCGACATACATCTTCGGCAGCAGCAATAAGACCTCCGCTATGAAGAACTGGAAGGCATTCAAAGCACTTGTTAAGAGCTACCTGGATGCCCTCAATGGCGGAGCAGCTTCCGTAACTACCACAAAGCCAGAAAACACCCCTTCTCAGGCTTCTGCTTTTGTACCGAGACTGACTCGACCTGAAGCAGGAAACAAATATTACATCACAAAGGCCTCTGGTGGCTATTCGTCTGCTGTTAAGGGAAGTCCGACTGATGCCCTCTGCGATGTGCTTGCAAACTGTGTAGGCTATGCCTACGGCAGGTTCAACGAAATCGTTGGTGAAGGTGCCTGTAAGTATTTGAGCCCTGTGAATGCTGAGAATTTCATTCAGTACAAGGGCGAACTGGAAGTCGGAACCGAGCCCCGCTTGGGTGCATGTATGGTCTGGCAGAAAGGATCTACTTTGAAGGGAACCGATGGCGCCGGTCATGTCGCTATCGTTGAGAAGGTCATCAGCGCTACAGAAGTTGTTACTTCTGAAAGCGGATGGAAAGCTTCTAAACCTTTCTGGACTCAAACTCGGAAAAAGGGAACAGGTAATTGGGGCCAGGGGACTGGGTATAAGTTCCTTGGCTTTATTTATAACCCGGCAAAGTGTTGCCAAGGGACTGCCCCCGTTTCCAAACCGACAACAACACCCGCCACAACAATGAAGAAAGCGACAGAGGCTGCTAAGTCTTTGAAGAAATCTTTGGCTGGAACCTATGTCGTAACCGCTGAAAGCGGTCTTCATCTTCGAGCCGGAGCCGGAACCAACAAGGCCAGCATGATCCTCCTCCCCAAAGGGACAAAAGTGCAGAACTATGGCTATTACACTGAAATCAACGGTGTTGCATGGCTCTACATTCAGGTTACCTATCGTGGTGTTAGATACACAGGATTCAGTTCAGGAGCGTATCTGAGCAAAACGTAAAGGAGCAACTCTATGATTACGTTCAGACAAAAGGGCGACTTCTCCAACCTGACCAAATTCTTAGAAAGAGCAAAAGAGGTTGTGCACCTCGGTGATCTCGATAAGTACGGTCGCGCTGGAGTGGCCGCCCTTGCGTCTGCGACGCCTGTTGATTCCGGATTGACGGCGAGTTCGTGGTCTTACGAGATTACAAACAAGAATGGGACGGCGACGATTTCATTCCGCAACTCTAACATTCAAAATGGAGTTCCTATTGCTATCATTCTGCAATATGGACACGCCACAGGGACAGGCGGCTGGGTAGAAGGGCGCGATTACATCAACCCCGCTATCCAGCCTATTTTTGACCAAATTGCAAATGACGCATGGAAGGAGGTTGAACGGTTATGAGCAGGACAATCGACGAGAGAGTCGTAGAAATGCGATTTGACAACAAGCAGTTTGAATCTGGTGTTCAAACGAGTTTGTCAACTTTGGAAAAGCTTAAGAAAGGTTTAGACCTGGACGGAGCTGCTAAAGGCTTTGACCAACTCAGTACGGCTGCTAAAAGATGCGATATGTCCGCAATCGGGCGTTCTGTCGAGACTGTGCAAGCAAAATTCTCGGCATTTGAAGTCGTAGCTATGACTGCTCTCTCCAACATCACCAATTCTGCGGTGAATGCTGGTAAGCGTCTTCTCTCCTCCCTAACTATTGAGCCGGTTTCTACGGGTTTCAATGAGTACGAGCTTAAGATGGGTTCTATCCAGACCATCATGGCGAGTACCGGTGAAAGTCTGGACAAGGTCAACCAGAAGCTGGACGAGCTGAACAGATATTCAGACCGTACTATCTATTCCTTCTCTGACATGACCACGAACATCGGTAAGTTTACTAATGCCGGTGTTAAATTGGACGATGCTGTTGCCGCAATTCAGGGCGTCAGCAATGTGGCTGCTGTATCCGGTGCAAATGCTAACGAAGCATCCCGGGCAATGTATAACTTCGCTCAGGCATTGTCGGCTGGCTACGTTAAGCTGATTGACTGGAAATCCATTGAGAACGCCAATATGGCCACGGTGGAGTTCAAGACGCAACTTTTGGAGTCTGCTGTTGCTGCTGGTACATTAACAAAGACTGCTGATGGCATGTATAAGACTTTGGCGAAGGGGACTGTCATCGACGCGACTCATTTGTTCAACGACAGTCTTCAGGAGCAGTGGATGACCACGGAAGTCTTGACTGAAACTTTGAAGGACTATGCCGACGAGACCACAGAGATTGGTAAGAAAGCCTTCGCGGCAGCCCAAGATGTAAAAACTTGGACTCAGCTTTTGGATACTCTTAAAGAGAGTGCTCAATCTGGCTGGGCCGAGACTTGGCAGTTGGTCGCAGGCGACTACGAAGAAGCAAAAGCTACTCTTCGCACATTCTCCGAATTCTTCAGCAGTATCATCGATGGTTCCGCCGAAGCGAGAAACGCCCTTTTGGAAGGTGCGTTGATGTCGAGTTGGGGGCAGATCAAAAATCGAGTCAATGAAACAGGCATCTCCGTTGATTCGTTTCGAGACACCCTTCGCGAAACTGCTGAGAGTTCTGTTGAAGGACTGGACAAGATAATCGAGGAAGCCGGTTCCTTTGACGCCGCTCTTTCTAAAGGCTGGCTCACTACCGACATCCTCTCTGATACCTTGGATAATCTGGTCAGCAAGGCCGCTGGAACTCAGGTGAGTATCTCTGAGCTTTCGGATGAGCAGTTGCAGAACATCGGATACACCCAAGAGCAAATCGAGGCTCTTCGGGCTCTTTCGGAAGAAGCCAAGTCCTCTGACAGTAATCTCGCTTCCTTGGTAAGCACGCTGGATCGTCAAAGTGGCCGCGAACTTTTATTCGATTCTCTATTGAATGGAGCAAAGGCGGTTCAGGGATTGTTCCAGACCATCAAAGGTGCATGGCAGGATATTTTTCCGCCTGCTACATCTGAACAGCTTTATTCCTTCATCGAAGCACTACATTCCGCATCGGAGAGAATAAGAGATTTCTTTACGCAAGCGGAGGAAGGTGCTGATGGATTTACGGGGGCTATTAACAAGCCATTACAAGATATCGGAAACACTTTTAAGGGCCTCTTTGCGATACTCGATATCGTGAAGCAGGCCTTTAGTGCTTTGTGGCGAGTTATCACCCCCGCTGGTTCCGCAGTTGGTGGACTCCTTACAGGCGTGCTCGGACTGACTGGTTCTTTTGGAGAATGGCTCGCTAAACTTGATGAAAGCATAAAGAAGGGCGATGTCTTCTACAAAGTGCTTAAGTCTATTGTCGATGTCGTAAAAGGCGCCATTACTGTGGTGACCGGGTTCGCTGCTGCGATTGGAGAGAGCTTAGGTTTCCCCGGCCTCGACGGAGCAACAGCTTCTGTTGAAGCATTTCTCGGGACTCTGAAAGAGAAAGTGAGTGCTCCGGGACTGGAGAAATTGCAGGCTATCTTTGATGGCATCTGCACAAGAGCTAAGTGGGTGAAAGACGCCATCGTCGGCATGAAAGACGGTGTCGTTGATTCCATGGGTAAGATTGACGGAGCAGTTTCCGGAAACAAATTTGTTCAGGTCCTGACTGGTATCGGTACTCTTATCCGAGAGGTTGCCAGCGCTATTGCAGGACTACTCGGAAAAGCAATCGACGGTCTTATCAATACACTGAGCAATGCTGACTTCAACGGCATCCTCGATTTTCTGAATGCTTTAGCCGCCGGTGGTATTATAGCCGCGATCCGTAAATTCATAGATCCTGTAGAGGAACTGGAAAACACATTCACCAGTCTTAAGGACTGGGTGAAAGGACTCGGTGGCGGCGTTACCAAGATTTTGGACGGTGTTCGCGGAAGTTTAGAGGCCTGGCAGACCAAGCTGAAGTCCGATGCTTTAGGCAAGATAGCGGCCTCTATCGCTGTGCTCTCTGTGAGTTTGTTGGTACTTTCGTCTATTGACTCCGACAAAGTTACTGGTTCACTTGCCGCCATGGGCACCATGTTCGCAGAGCTTATCGCGTCCATGGCCGTCTTGGATAAGCTGAGCATTGATGGAAAATCTGCCAATAAAACCGCTTCGGCTATGATAAAGATGGGAGCGGCGCTCCTTGTCTTGAGTCTGGCTATGAAGAATATCGCCGAATTGAATCCTGAACAGTTAGCCGAAGGGCTAATCGGTGTTGGCGTATTATTGGCTGAGGTTGATCTATTCCTCAATACAGCTAAGTTTGACAAGAAGGCTTCTAAATCTGCGACAGGTATGATTCTATTCGCCGCAGCAATCAAAATACTCTCTTCTGCTGTAAAGAGCCTTGGAGAGATGGATTGGGACGATATGGCGAAGGGACTTGTCGGTGTCGGGGTTCTTCTGGCTGAAGTCGAAGTCTTTCTGAACAATGCAAAGTTTAACGGAAAGGCTGTTTTGACTGCAACCGGCATCGTTATTCTCTCCTCGGCAATCAAGGTCCTCGCCTCTGCCTGTAAAGATTTCGGCTCTATGTCATGGGGCGAAATCACCAAAGGTCTTACTTCTATTGCTGCGCTCCTGCTGGAGATCACAGCATTTACTAAGCTGACCGGTGACGCGAAGCACGTTATCTCGACAGGCCTCGCCTTGATCGAGATTGCCGCTGCCATGAAGATATTCGCATCTGCTATGTCTGACTTTGGCAGTATGAGCGGTTCGGAGATCGCTAAGGGTCTTGTGGCCATGGGCGGAGCTCTTGCGGAAGTAGCGATTGCCGTAAACCTGATGCCCAAGAATATGGTCAGTGTCGGAAGCGGTCTGGTCATTGTTGGTGCAGCTCTCAAGATCGTGGCCAGTGCTCTTTCCTCGATGGGCAACATGAGCTGGGAGTCCATTGCAAAAGGTCTTGTAGCCATGGGTGGGGCCCTTGCGGAACTGGCTATCGGTCTGAATGTAATGAATGGAACGCTTGCTGGTTCTGCCGCATTGCTTGTGGCTGCTGGAGCTTTGACCGTCCTGACTCCGGTCCTTGTGATTCTTGGCAACATGAGCTGGGAATCTATTGCAAAAGGTCTCATCACGATTGCGGGGGCTTTCACCGTTATGGGCGTCGCCGGAGCCGTTCTTGGCCCATTGGCTCCATCCATCCTCGCCATTTCGGGAGCATTGGCCTTGCTCGGAGTTGGTTCTGTTGCTATCGGAGCTGGTCTTACACTGATTGGCACGGGACTGACTTCTATTGCAGTAGGCTTAACGTCATTGGCAGCCGCGTTCGCCTCAAGTGGAACTCTCATTGTTGGCGGGCTTTCTGCTATTGTTCTCGGATTTGCGGGGCTCATCCCGGCTATTGCCGAGAAAATCGGTGAGGCCATCGTAGCATTCTGCGGTGCTATTTCAAGCGGAGCTCCGGCCATCGGTGAGGCTGTGAAGGCCATTGTTTTGACTTTGGTCGACGTTCTGGTTCAGTGCGTTCCCGCTATTGCCGACGGCGCGCTTCAGTTAGTGACCGGCGTATTGGCGTCTTTGGTCGCTTACACTCCTCAGATCGTAGATTCTGTGATGCAGTTCCTGATCGAGGTACTCGAAGGGATCGCTCGTAATATTCCCCAACTCGTTCAGGCCGCAATGGATGTTGTCGGCGCATTCTTCGCCGGCGTTCTGAGTGCTTTGAGCAATATTGACAGCAGTTCCCTTATTCAGGGGATCGCGGCTGTTGGTTTGCTTACGGCTTTAGTTGCAGCGCTCGGCGCTGTCTCGGGGCTTATTCCGGCAGCTATGGCCGGCGTTCTCGGCATGGGTGTTGTAATAACGGAACTGTCGGTTGTTCTGGCTGCTATTGGAGCTTTGGCACAGATCCCTGGCCTTGAGTGGCTTATCAGCGAAGGCGGTCAGTTCCTCCAAACTGTTGGAAATGCTATCGGCAGATTCGTTGGGGGGATTGTCGGCGGTTTCATGAGCGGTGTCTCCAGTTCGTTCCCTCAAATCGGGGCGGATCTGTCCTCGTTCATGACAAATGTTAAGCCCTTCATCGACGGAGCCGGTAGCATCAGCCCGGATATGCTTACTGGAGTCAAGGCACTTACCGAAGCAATCATTCTCATTACTGCCGCCGATTTGCTGGAGGGTTTGACCTCTTGGCTCACTGGCGGTTCTTCTTTGTCTGACTTTGCAGAACAGCTTGTGCCGTTTGGCGAAGCCATGATGAAGTTCTCCAACACTATTTCCGGTTTGGATGGAGATTTGGTCAGTACAGCCGCTATTGCCGGAAAGACATTGGCTGAAATGGCCGCAACTCTGCCCAATAGCGGAGGAGTGGTCGGATTCTTTGCTGGTGAGAACGACATGGAAGAGTTCGGGAATCAGCTCTCCGGCTTTGGCAAGTCCATGATGGACTTTGCTGACAGCATCAAGGGACTGGATTCCGACGCTGTTCAAAATGCCGCGATTGCCGGTAAAGCGATGGCCGAAATGGCTGCTACTTTGCCCAATACCGGTGGCGCAGTTTCCTTTTTCACTGGAAACAACGATATGGATACCTTTGGAGATCAGCTTGTTCCGTTTGGCAAGGCGATTAAAGAATACTCTGACGCTGTAGCTGGTCTTGATGCTGATGCTGTTGTGAATTCTGCGATAGCGGGTAAGTCTCTCGTAGAGCTCGCGAACACCATTCCGAATACCGGTGGGGCTGTTGCATTTTTCACTGGTGATAACGACCTTGCGACCTTTGGTGAGCAGATTGTTGTCTTTGGCAAAGCCATGAAAGAGTATTCTCAGACCGTCTCTGGTCTGGATGCCGAGGCCGTAACCAATTCTGCTACAGCAGGAGCAATTCTCGTGGAACTTGCAAACACCGTTCCAAATACGGGAGGGCTTGTGGCCTGGTTCAAGGGGGATAACAAGCTGTCTACCTTTGGAGAAGAGCTGATCTCTTTTGGCAACAATCTCAGCGCATATTCTACTGCAATCAGCGGTATGAAGCCGGATGCCGTTGTGGCTTCCGCCAATGCTGCTCAAGCCCTATCCAACCTGGCGACTGGTCTTCCCGATAGTAGTCTCTTTGACCAGTGGTTTGGCGGTGATCAGACCCTTGCCACTTTTGGCAATGACATCGCTAAATTTGGAGATTCCATGAGCGACTACTATGCCGCGATTTCTGCGATTGACCTGTCTAAGATGGATGGGGTCGTCACAGCCGTCTGGAGCCTTGTCGATTTGGCAAAGGGCGTCAAGGACATTGACAAGAATGCGTTTTCTAATTTCAGCAGTTCTCTGAGTTCTCTGGCCAGCACTGGTATTACAGGGTTCACCACTGCGTTCTACAACTGCGACAGCGAGGTTACATCGGCTGTTGTCAGTATGCTGAACACAGTCGGTTCCTCGATCACGGAGAATGCATCCATCCCTAACTCTTCGATGCAGGTCGTGGTCGCGTCTCTTGTGGAGGTCATCAAGACCAAAACGACGGACGTTGGAATCGCTACAACTTCTATGATGTCTGTGATGAGTACCAAGATCACGTCCTATACGGTTAGGATCAAGACTGCCATGGGCGTTGTGGTGTCAGCGGCGGTCTCCAAAATCAACGAACTGAAACCGCAGTTTGAGCTTGCCGGTAAGAACGCCGGGCAGGGATTTGTCAACGGCATCAACGCGAAAATGAGCGCGTCTTCCACCGCAGGCCGCAATCTGGGTCTCGCGGCCCTGAATGCATCCAAGAAAGCGCTGGACAGCCATTCACCTTCCCGCGAGTACATCCATTTGGGTGAGAACATTGGCGCAGGTCTTGCCATCGGTGTGAAGAACAGCATCGTTCCGGCAAGCCAGGCGGCCTCTGGTATGATCGACGAGGTCATCGCTGTCAGCTCCAAGGGCATCGACGCTTTTGAGAAATGGGCAGAAGAGAAGAAGTATTACGGTGAGCTCAGCCTGAAAGACGAGCTTGCCGGATATGAGAACCTGCAACAGAAATACAAGGCCGGGAGCGAGGAGCGAATCAAGATTGACCGCGAGGTCTACCGGATTCAAAATGAGTTGGTTTCGGCCACTTATCAGGCATCTATGGACTGGATCGAGGAGGAGAAGTATTACAACCGTCTCAGTCTGGAGGAGGAACTGGCAGCTTACGAGCGTGTTCAGGCCCGTTATCTGGAGGGCAGTGAGGAACGCAAAAAGGCTGACCGCGAGGTCTACCGTCTGCGCAATGAGCTGGTAGACGCCTCTTATCAGAATTCCATGGACTGGATTGAGAAGGAGAAGTATTACAATCGGATGTCCCTGTCTGACGAGCTGGCGGCCTATAAACGGGTTCAGAGCCGGTACGCCAAGGGCACCGAAGAGCGGGAGAAGATGGACCGGGAGGTCTACCGTGTCGAGAAGGAGATCTACGAGGCCCAGAAACAGTACATTGCCGACGTACAGAGTGCTCAGGCTTCCGCCAATCAGAAGCGGCTTGACCTGGAGCAGGAATACGCCGACAAGGTGAAGTCCATCAACGACAAGCTTGCTTCCGACATCCAATCCCTGAACGACCAGTACCAGAGCGCCGTTGAGTCCAGGACAAAGAGCCTCTATCAATCCTACGGCCTCTTTGACGCAGTCAAGGAGCGGGAAGAGGTCAGCGGCGAAACCCTTATGAAGAACCTGGAAGGACAGGTCCAGGAGTTCGGCCAGTGGCAGGATATTTTAGACAGCCTCTCAGCGAGAGGTCTGGATTCCGAGCTGATTGGCGAGCTTCAGGAAATGGGCCCCTCCGCTATTGCGGAGCTCAAGGCGCTCAACTCCATGAGCGATTCCGAGTTGGAGAAGTATGCTGCGCTCTGGTCCATCAAACATGCTCAGGCTCGTGAACAGGCCGTCGGTGAGTTAGAAGGTCTCCGAATTGAGACTCAGAACAGCATTGCCCAACTTCGAGTTGATGCTGAGCGAGAGCTGGACGATTATCGTGCTACCTGGCAGACCAAGATGAACCAAGTTACGATTGATGCCAATCGGGAACTGGAAGAGCTTCGTCAAGCCTTTGGCGAAAAGGTCGGTCTTATCAAGAAGGATACTGAAAAGGAAACGCAGGAGATGGTTGATACCGCTCAAGCGATCCTTAAGGAAGCCGGATGGGATGAGACCGGAAAGCAAATTGTGACTGGTATCAAAGCTGGTGTCGAAGAGGAAAAGCCCAATTTCTTGGATGCTTTGACTCAGATGGCATTAGAGGGCGTCCAGGCTGTGAAAGATACGCTCGACATTAACTCGCCCTCCAGGGTGTTCCAGGAGCTGGGCAACTATACAGGGCTTGGCTTTGTGAAAGGTCTAACCGATTATGCTAACAAGTCCTACGATGCTGCCGCTAATGTGGCGGGATACGCTACTGACGGCCTTTCCAATGCGATCTCTAAGGTTTCTGATTTGGTCAACGGTGAGTTCGATATGCAGCCGACTATCCGGCCAGTTCTGGACTTTACCGATGTGGCCAGAGGAGCAGGCGAACTCAATAGTCTGCTTGGGTACACAAGAACACTTGCGCTTGCTGGGCAAACCAGTCTGGCATTTAACTCTACTTTGGACAAGGATGGAATGACAGTCACCGTTGATAACGATGGCGTTGTTCAGGAACTTCGTTCTTTGAGGAGTGAGATGGCAGAAATGACAGCTCGTATGGAGAGGATGCAGGTTGTCTTGGATACCGGTACTTTAGTTGGTCAAATGGCCGATCCGTTGGACGCCGCTCTTGGACAAAAACAAACCTTTAGGGGAAGGGGGATTTAGTATGTATCATTCTATCACATTCGGCGAGAAGAACACATGGGATGACTGGCATCTGGTCCCCACTTCCCTGCCTGTTTTTAACCCTCCAGCACAAAAGGTAAAAACCATCGACATCCCCGGTGGGGACGGCGTCATTGATTTGTCGCAAGCCCTCACCGGGTATCCGGTTTTCCAAAACAGAACTGGCTCCTTTGAGTTTATTGTGCCAAATGGATTTGAACCTTGGGAGTCCGGAAGAATCGAGCAGGCACCGTGGCATTCTGTTTACTCAGAGATCATGGATTATCTTCATGGCCAGTCTCTGAGAGCTATCTTAGAGGATGATCCTGAGTATTTCTATGAAGGACGTTTTACCGTGAACAGTTGGAAGAGCCCTAAAGACTGGTCTCGTATCACTATTGATTACAGTGTCGGCCCATATAAGTGGTCGGTATTGTCGTCTATTGACGATTGGCTTTGGGACCCGTTTAACTTTCAAAATGGAGTTATTCGAGCGGCGATTTTCAAGAACATCTCAGTGACCACCTCGACAATAGCCCGGCGTCTTGACGCAAAACTTTTTGGGCGGGCTCCTGTCTGCCCTAAATTTCTCGTTTCCACAACAGCTCGCCGGGGTATGCATGTCCGTTTCGTAAACCCGCAGTTGGGAATTGATGAAACCAAGCTGCTCCCAGAAGGAACCGTTCAGATTCCAGAGTTTGTATTCTTTGGAGACCAGGGAGTTACTATTTACTTTTGGTGCGATTCTGGTTCTGGAACCGTATCCGTTGACTTCAGGCAAGGGAGGTTGTAACCAATGTATTCGATTTACGCAGACGGCGCTTGCATCTATAGCGATGTGTTTGCGCTCGAAAGCATGAAGGTTCTGAACCCGAAGCTGGTGTTGGAAGACAACGGTGCTGGTTCTCTGTCAATGAAGCTTCCTCCGATGAACGTTGGTTACGCATCTATTATCCGTATGATTACGGATATTTCTGTCCAGAAGGACGGAGAAGAGATTTGGGCCGGACGTGTCTTATCAGAGAACAAGGATTTCTGGAATAATCGGGATCTTTACTGCGAGGGAGAAATGGCGTTCTTCAACGACAGCTCCCAGCCTCCGGCGGAGTATAATGGCCTCTCAGTTCGTGCATATTTGGAGCGTTTGATTGCTGTCCATAACTCCAAGGTGACCCCGAATCGGCGGTTCACTCTTGGTGCTGTGACAGTGGTTGATAAAAACTTTCCGACCTATTACACGAACTATGAGAAAACCATGGCAATTCTCAATGCCTTGGTCGAGCAGTACGGCGGTCATCTCAGAGTGCGCAAAGTGAATGGGGTACGATATCTGGATTACTTGGCAGAGTATCCTGACACATGTAGTCAGGTGATTCAGTTTGGGTCAAACCTCATTGACTTTACTCGCAAATGGGATTCGACTGAGTTTGCAACTGTTATCATTCCCCTCGGAAACCGGCTTGAAGACAGCCCCATTGAAGCTCTGGATGCCTATTTGACTGTTGAAAGCGTGAACCAAGGCAGTATGTATGTTCAGTCTAATGAGGCTGTGGCCGCATATGGCTGGATTGAAAAAACTGTCACATGGGACGAAGTCAGTGATCCGGCGGTTCTGTTAGAGAAAGCGAAGACCTATTTGACCGATCTCCAGTTTGACAACTTGGAGTTAGAGCTGAGCGCGTTGGATCTGCACTATCTGGATGTCAACACGGAAGCGGTAAAGCTTCTGGATGAGATTCGGGTAATTTCCAGACCCCACGGGTTAGATCGGATGTTTCCGGTTAAAAAGCTGGAAATCCCGTTGGATAATCCGGAGCAGACTCAATTCACGCTTGGTGATAGCGTCAAAACAAGTCTTACCAGTGTGAACAATCAAACCAGCGCTGCTATCTTGCAGAAGATCGAGGGGCTACCGAAAGCTCATTCCCTTCTCAAAGAAGCCAAGGAAAACGCGACCCAGATCATGAATATGGCCACAACTGGTTACATCACCATCACCAAAGACCAGTACGGCTCGGAGACACTTTATATCTCGAATGTTCGGGATTACAAGAAAGCCGATAAGCTGTGGAAGTGGAACATGAACGGTCTTGGCTACTCCAATGATGGCGGTAAGACTTTCGGGTTGGCTATTACAATGGACGGCTCCATCGTGGCTGACTACATTACCACAGGCGTGCTCAATGCAGATGTAATCAGGGCCGGGGTTCTCAAAGACTACGGTGGAAACTTCAGCCTTGACTTTGAGACTGGCAAACTGACCATGAAAAAGGGTTCCATCAACATCGGCAACGGAAATTTCACAGTCGACGAAAATGGTAACCTGTTTGCTCGCCGAGGGACTTTTGCAGGTACACTCTCTGGAGCAACGGGAACTTTTGGCGGTCAGCTTGTCGCGGCAAGCGGAGACTTTAAGGGTGTCGTTCAGGCGTCTGATTTTCTTGATCGCTATGGCCGGAGCATGATGAGCGGGGATAAGTTTTCTTCAGATTATCTCGATCTTTACGGCATTACCATCCGAAACAGGAACACCGGAGAAATCACTTTCGCAGTAAGTTCGACCGGAGTCATCACTATCAACGGAAACATCACCATGGGAGCCGGAAGCACCATCAACTGGGCTGCTGTCAGCAATCAAAATCTGAATTACAATCCCGCTTATTCCCTTGCTCAAACAGCCAATAGTCAGGCGAACAGAGCACTTTCAGATGCTGCCAATGCCTATGATGCTGCCGATGCCGCGTATGCCAGAGCAAATCAGGCGTATCGTTTGGCAGATTCTATCGAAATGCCCAGCTACATCCGTTCTACTTACATTGACTCGACAACAATTCGGTCGCCGGTCATCGAGGGCGGAGAGTTCTATGGTGGCGAATTCAATGTTATTGCTGGAGGTAATTCCGGGAGCTTTAATCTCTATGGCCCGTATGGAAGCAGTCGTTACCACATGTTTTCCATCCGCTATTATGATGCCGGTGTATGGGGGCCATATGTCTATGTTTCCAGCCCTTGTGGCGGAACTATTTGTTTTGACGGTAATGTCGAATTTACTGGTAATGTTGAATTCGCAAGTGCGCATGTTCATGGCCTCAGTTCTGAATAGGAGGATGAAGTGTGAAGAAAAAACTGAAAAATGCTCAGATGGTTGCAATGTTGAACCAGCTCCAGCCTATTCTGTCCCATCGGGATAAAATTGGGTACATCGCCGCCCGAAACTATCGCATTCTCTCTGAATGTCTTACAGAGTATGAGGCGTTTCGCAATAGTCTTATTGAGAAATATGGAGAGGAAACAAAAGACGATAGAGGTCGTCCTATTATTGGCGTAAAAGTCGATTCCCCCAACTTCAAGCTCTTTTGTGATGAGTTGGCTCCGTTCAATGAGATGGAGCATGAGGTTGAGATCATGACGGCCAGATACGAGGAAACCATCGGCTGTCTTAGTGGCGAGGAAGTTCTGAGCATTGATTGGATGCTGGAAGATTAGAGGTGATTTTCATTGGCTAATATCAGCACCTATCTGCAAAAGATCATGACTGCTGTCTATGGCGAAGAGGTTCGCGGCTCCATCCATGATGCTCTGGCGGCTATGAATACAGAGTCGTCTAATGCCATGGAGTTTGCTGCCACTGCCAAGGACTCTGCAAAGGCCTCCGCAGACACGGCCAAGGGTCACGCTGACACCGCAACAAAAAAGGCCGGAGAGGCGCTGAGTTCCGCTGACCGGGCCAAGGCTTCCGAGACCAGTGCCAAGGCGTCGGAGTTGAATGCTATCAGTAAGGCCACTGAGGCTACCACTGCCGCAGTAGAGGCAAAAGCTTCTGAAACGGCGGCCGTCAATTCTGAGGCTGTCGCCACTCAAAAAGCCAATGAGGCTGCTGCGTCTCAGACTGCTGCCGCTCAGAGTGAGGCAGAGGCAAAAGCTGCTGAGGAACGGACTAAGACAATCCGCTCAGATGTGGAGGCATTGGGCGCTCAAGCTACGGCGGATAAGAATGCCGCAGAAGCTGCCAAAGATGACGCAGAGGCCGCGAGGGATAATGCTCTCGTCAGTCAAAATGCGGCGAAGCTTTCGGAAAATGCTGCTTTGGTGGCAAAGACTGCCGCAGAATTTGCTAAGGATGATGCTGAAGCGGCAAAATTGGCTGCTCAGGCGGCTAAGACGGCCGCCGAAACAGCAAAGGCTGATGCGGAGGATGCCAGAGACAAGGCAAAAGTATCTGAAACAGAAGCCGCTGCAAGCGCTCTCTCTGCTCAGCAGTACAGCGGTAAGCCGCCCAAGCCGCAGGATAGAACCTGGTGGATTTGGGATGCTGCTCAGCAGAAGTACATCGACAGCGGAATCGGCTGCGATTTGGTAGGCCCTACGGGTAATGGAATCAAGGATATTCAGCTTACCAAGGGCGACCATACGCCTGGCACCACCGATATTTACACCGTGACCACAACGGACGGGGCGACCTATAACATCTCCGTATACAACGGACGAAATGGAACCGGCGCAGGCGATGTGCTCGGTATCTGGTTTGATTTGGTTCTCCCCGCCTCTGGATGGCTTAACGGAGAAATCACAATCGCAGACAGCCGTCTGATGGCCCTGTCAACCCACAAATATTTCGTCAGCGCAGACGAAGCCAGCCGTGAGGAATATCTGGAATGCGGAGTGCAACCCAGAGACATCACCACGACTGGCTTTATTACGTTCAAGAACGATACCGATCCGTCGGAGGACATCACGGTGAATGTGATTCGCTTTGAGCTGTCCGCCAATGGAACACCCTGATGAAGGAGGTGCGAGACTTGAAAATTAACGTCATGGATACCTGGGCGGTTATGGTTGAGGATGACACGCTCCGGCAGAACTCCAAAAAGACCTACAATGTGGAGTTCAACTTTGACAAGTGCTGGGACGGATATTCCAAGACAGTCATCTTTGAGGCCGGCCCTGCCAGTGTCATTGTCGCTTTGACCGAGGACCGCTGTACCATCCCCGCCGAATGTCTGAAGCATGGAAGCGTAAAGCTCCAAATCGGCATTTACGGTGTGAATGGAGAGGAGCGTAAGGGCACCATCTGGTGTTTGGCCAGCATGATTATCCCGGATGCTACCATGAACATGGGCGGTTCTTCTCCATCTCCCGATGATATTTACTCTGAAATCATGGCTGCTATCGGAGATCTTGCAGCAGCCGGTTTTGAGGGTAAGACACTGGCTGAGGTTTTCAAAGAAATCAAAGACAGCGCTTGCGAAACTGCAACCGACGAAGAAGTTGGCTCCATGCTGAACGGAGCTTTTGGATCGTCTGGGAGCCCGTCTGATCCCGAAGAGGGTCCGGACAACACCGCAACCGATGAAGAGGTGGAGAACATTCTCAATGATGTTTTCGGCAAACAGCCGTAAACAAATATTTTAAGGGGGGACATAAATATGTCTAAGCACACCACTCTTGACCAGCTGAAGATGCTGGCGCAGCGCACAAACACTGAGATTAAGGCCGTTGACGGCAAGCTGACTACCCTGTCCAATCGGGTGGACGACCTGGTGACCGCCGGCGGCGAGCCCAACGTCATCATCGGTATTCAGAACAACGGCACCGATCTGGACATCGCCAGCAAGAAGGTGGACATTGGTCCTTCCATCGCTGCTGCTGTGGCCGCTGCCGACCATCTGAAGCG
>OFGE01001191.1_pt1 | contig 24246 bp, 20 predicted proteins | sample 1521681 | NCBI WGS metagenome assembly OFGE01 (sample SAMEA3504093, study PRJEB24116) | mouse gut metagenome | biome: mouse gut; feature: mouse-associated habitat; material: faeces | place: Denmark | collected 2011
CGCCGCGTCATAACGTCCGCCGCCGCCGGAGCATCCTTCGAACAGAATGTCGGGATGTGTCTTGATGATCTCATCCATCACGCGGTACAGTCCAAGGATATAGCGGTGATACACTTCGCCCTGTCTCTCAGGAGGCAGATCGTTGGACCAGATATCCGCAAGAGAACGGTTGATATCCCATTTTACATAGAAGATATTGGCGTCGTCCAGTATCCCGTTGACCTTCTCGATCAGATGATCCTGCACATCCTTTCGGCTCATATCCAGAACCATCTGATTGCGGCTCCTTACGGCATGACGCCCGGGAATCTGCATTGCCCATTCCGGATGTGCGCGGTACAGGTCGCTGTCCTCGGATACCATCTCAGGCTCGAACCAGATACCGAACTTCATCCCGATATCGTTGATCTGCTCTACCAGCTTGTGAAGCCCGCACTTTATCTTCTTTTCGTTCACATACCAGTCGCCCAGTCCGCTGTTATCATCGTCACGCTTTCCAAACCACCCGTCGTCCATTACAAGCAGGTCTACGCCCATATCCTTGGCGGCTTTGGCGATCTCGACCAGTTTCACGTCGTCGAAATCCATGAACGCCGCTTCCCAGCTGTTGATCAGTACCGGACGCTGCACCTCCTGTACGAATTTGCTCCTGCACAGATTGGTGCGGTAGAAGTCATGGTAGAGATGAGAAAGCCCTGTAAATCCATGCTCCGTGAATGCCATGACAACTTCAGGACCTTCGAAGGTCTCCTGCGGCTTTAGCTCGTATACGAACTGCTTCGGATGGATCCCCATGACAAGACGGAGCTGGTCATACTGGTCAAGCTCTGCTTCTGCAAGGAAATTCCCGCTGTACATCAGGGAGAAACCATAGCATTTGCCATAATCTTCCGTAGCGTTCCTGTCACACAGGACGACGAAGGGGTTCTGCTGATGGCTGGAGGATCCGCGGACGCTTCCGATGGTGTGGATATGGTGCGTCATATGCTGCCTTTCCACCTGCCGTTCCTGTCCGTAGCGTCCGGGGAGGCTTACCAGATCGAAGCCCGAACCATTTAAGAAATCCAGGCACACGGACATGATCTTCTTGAGATGGATCGGCGCGTCCTCGCTGTTGACGACTTTCACGGCTCTGGTGATGATGTCGGCTTCCTCAAATACGCTGTACAGGAGTACGACCTGCACGCCGGTAACCTGATCGGTCAGTGTGACTTCAAGGGTATCTACGGTGTCTCCGTCTGCGGCGAATGTACAGGGAAGGGTGTCAAGCTGATATTTGCCGTCCTTGATCTTGAAGCCGACGGTCTTGCCATGGTAGGAATAGCTGCCGTCGGAATTGACCACTTCGATGCATGTGGTACGGAAATCTCCCTGCTGCTGTGTGCTGAATTCCTGGGGCTGCGCGTCCAGTGAGAAGGTCCGGGCGTCTCTGGATTCATAAGGGTTACCGGAGAATCCGCGGTCGTACTGCATGATCTGGTAGGACATATCGGCGTCATGGATGGACGGCCCGTAATATAGATGAAGAAGGTAGTCCAGATTACCGATCTTCATCTGATAAGAGGTATGTCTCGTATGTAAGGTGATGGTTTTGTGTTCCTCATTATAAATAATTCCCATAAGTATCTTCTTGCCTCCTTTTTTGCGCTTTATCCAAATTATACCATGCCTGTCAGAAAAGTCATTCGTCACAATGTTAGAAAAAATCAGGAAATTTTAGTGTAGTTTTTCTTTACAAAGCATTTTCTGTAATGCAAAATAATATTTTGAAAGGATGTGGCAGCAGATGGAGAATCTGATATTTAGTTTAAACGCGACAGTTCCGGTATTCCTGCTTATGGTACTGGGGATATTTTTTCACAGAATGGGATGGATAGACGATACATTTGCTTCCCAGATGAACCGGTTTGTTTTTAAGGTGCCTCTGCCTGTTCTGTTGTTCGGCGACCTGGCGGCGGTGGATATTGAGCAGGTATGGAATGTGAAGTTTGTGATGTTCTGCTTTGGAGCGACGGTGATCAGTATAGCGATATCGGCAGGAGTGTCGTGTCTGTGGAAGGATGCATCCATACGGGGAGAATTCATACAGGCGTCTTACCGCAGCAGCGCGGCGATCCTGGGGATCGCATTTATCCGGAATATCTATGGCACGGCGGGAATGGCGCCGCTTATGATCATCGGCAGCGTACCTCTCTATAATATCATCGCGGTATTGGTCCTCACACTTTTTAAACCTGGACAGAGCGGTCTGGATAAGGGAGTGATAAGGAAGACCTTGAAAGGTGTCGTGACCAATCCGATCATTCTGGGAATTGCGGCCGGGCTTATCTGGTCGCTGCTTCGGCTTCCTATGCCGAAGATCATGGGTAAGCTTGTGTCGGAGGTCGCAGGGGTGACGACTCCGTTGGGGCTGATGGCGATGGGGGCGGCATTCGATCTTCGCAAAGCGTTTGCCAGGGTCGGGCCTGCGGCTACGGCGGCATTTATCAAGCTGGTAGGCTTCTGCGCGCTGTTTCTTCCGGCAGCGGTGCGGCTTGGATTCCGTCAGGAAGAATTAGTGGCGATCCTGGTGATGCTCGGTTCGGCGACCACGGTAACCTGCTTCGTGATGGCGAAGAATATGGGGCATGAGGGTGTGCTGTCTTCCAGTGTAGTGATGCTGACAACTCTGTTCAGTGCATTTACATTGACAGGATGGCTATATATACTGAGAAGCCTTGGGCTGGTATAGTCTTCCTCTATCCCTGCCGGTATGGGTTGGCATAGTCTCTCTATCCCAGCCGGTACGGCCCGGACAGAACCTCGCGCGCCACATAGAGGGTGCGGTCAGGATGTGTTTTGATCGTCCATTTTACCAGTGATATCTGAAGCTGTTCGATTTCCATGCAGGTAATACATCTTGGATGTACGCAGCTTCCGGTATTGCAGTACGAGACTGTTTCATCCAGCATAGGGCGGTGTGTGTGCCCTGTGATCAGGATGCAGTCGTTCTTCCCTGCCCAGTCGGTCAGGATACGTTCCACCTTTTTCTTCTTCATATTGTTCTTAGCGGCGCTGGTGGGGTCCAGGAAGCCAGCTGATTCCAGCGGTTTCCAGATATACCTGACCAGAAACCGGGAGGTGCGCCACAGCACACTGTTGAAGAAATCAGCCTGGTGGCCGTGAGTCAGGCAGATATCCCGTCCCCATGACGTATTCTTCAGGACGGCGCCGGAATAGAAGACAATGCCCGGGAACAGGTCTCTTTCCTGGCAAGTGCTGCAGGGGTAGTAGGAGCAGTATTTGCCGGTGAACTGTCTCTTGCGTTTGACGATATCGTGATTTCCGTACAGCATGATCAGCCGGCCGTCTGCATAGAACCTGGACAGCAGCCAGAAGGTGTTGTTATGGATTTCCTTTATCGTCTTGAAAGAACGGTTCTCCCACAGCTCGTCGCCGTCGCCCAGTTCAATATAGGTAAAACCGCAGTTGTAATAATGCTGCAAGGCTGCGAAGTACAGGTTTTGATTTTTCAGGAAGTTGTCATTATTCGTGCCGCATCCCCTGTGACAATCGCTGAATAAGACGTAGCGGGAGGAATGGCAGAGCGGAAATGCAGGAGCATGCGCGAAGGCAGCCGTAAGCCGCCTGTCAGCAGTCATGCCGATGCCTCCTTTTGCTGCGGCGGTATTTCAGACGGCGCGGACGGCGGGATGTCCGTATGCGTAGCATGTGCCGGAATGCGAACGGCAGGTATTCGTACAGATATAATAACTTATCCAATGTCAGGCAGAAATGCTTTGTAACGCGGCAGTACAGCTTAAGGAATATCCGGTTCTTCCACTGGGAATACGCGGCCCGGATGGAGTGCGGGCGCCGGGGCTGTCTTGTGTGCGGTACGCATAGATCGAAGCAGACCTGCTGATGGTCGATACAGATGTCTTCAGGCTTGTAATTGCGGTCGATGAGCCCTCTTACGAATGCGACCTGCATTTCGGTGGAAGGGAAGGTGATCGATACCTTCATGAATAGCTCGTCAGGTTCGCTGTATTCCCCCATACGGAACCCGGTCAGCCACCAGTGCCTTTGTGCTGTTCGGAAGACAGGCATCATCCCGCGGTACAGCGTATATTCAAAGAACGGGAGATCTTTGTCCGGGACGGTATGGAAGAGCGCGGAGCGTCTCTGGTTTCGCGGAACGAGGGAGTCTGCTTTGTAGATCCCGATCTCGGCGCCGGTATTGATCCCGTACTGCCCTTTCCACAGTTCGATGAGCCATGTACAATCCCTGTAATCGAAGTAAATGGTCTCGCAGTCGAGCACCATGCCGAAGGCGGCGGCGTGCCGGTCGTAGAGCCAGCAGTATCCCAGATCTCTCTGCCAGGCGTCTTTTAAGGAGGTAAAGATGTCCTGAGATAAGAGATATTTGAAACCAAAAGGCTGTGTAAGTCTGTTCAGCTTTTTTAGCTTCTCCTGAACAGGCATGCAGCAGAGTTTTCTGGTGATCGCTTTCCTGCGCCACGTCATCAGGAGTGCACAGATGATGAGTAAAAGCAGGATGCAAGGAAAAATAAGATACATAATTATCGTCCTTCTGTCATAGTTATATTAGTTACTGCATTGTATGCGGACAGATTCGGGATGTGAGGAAAAGAAGCGGTAAAAATAATGCAAAAAGATGAAGCCGGCAGATTGTAAACGGCAGATATTCCAAGTATAATAGAGGAAGATACATGTCAAAATAAAAAAGGAAGAGGAAAAGAAAATGGGAAGTATATTTGACATTTTAGGACCGGTCATGGTAGGGCCGTCCAGCTCACACACAGCGGGTGCGGCGCGGATCGGAATGATCGCCAGACAGCTTTTCGGCAGACAACCGGAGAAAGCGGCCGTATATCTGCACGGATCATTTGCAGCTACGGGGAAAGGACATGGAACGGACAAGGCGCTGATTGCGGGTCTTCTGGGTATGAAGCCGGACGATATGAGGATTCCGAACAGTTTTGAGGCCGCGAAGGAGGCGGGAATGGAATTTACCATTGAGCCGAAGGATATCAAGGAGGCTCATCCGAACACAGCGCAGATCATCATGGAAGCCGAAGGTGTGAATACCATGAAGATCCAGGCTTATTCGATCGGAGGCGGACGGATCAGAGTATGCAAGCTGGACGGGATTGATGTGAATTTCAGCGGGGAGAGCAACACTTTGATCATACGCAACGCGGACGAGCCGGGGCGGATCAAGGAAGTGGCAACGGCGCTCAGCGATGCGCAGATCAATATTGCAACCATGCAGGTATTCCGGGATAAGCGCGGCGGCTACGCGGTCATGGTAGTCGAGACAGACCAGATCGTGCCGAAGGAGGCGATGGAAGCGCTGGAGAGCAAGAAGGGGATCATCCGTGTCAAATTCCTGCTCGCGAATTGATACCCGGTGAGAACATAGCGATAGAAAGGATAAGAGAAAGAATTAAAGAGAGAATTAAAGAAAGAATTAGTGAAAGAAAGGATATAGAAGCATATGTCATATCAGTCAATGGAAGAAGCACAGTCAAGGTGCGAGAAGGAAGGGATCGGGTTCTGGAAGGCAGTGCAGCTTGAGGATGCCGGAGAGCGCGGCGTTACGGAAGAAGATTCCTGGAAAGAGATGAAGCGTATGTGGCAGGCGATGCAGGACGGTCTGGACGCCTATGACCCGGAGCTGATGTCCAGAAGCAGGATGGTAGGAAAAGAAGGCGGCCTGGTAGACGCATACAGGGAGGCGGGCGATACCCTGTGCGGAGATTTTATGGCAAAGGTAATGTCCAATGCACTTAAGATGGGATGTAACAATGCCTGTATGAAGCGTATCGTCGCGGCTCCGACGGCAGGTGCATGCGGCGTGCTGCCGGCAGTCCTTGTGACATATTACAGGGAATATGATGTTCCTGAGGAGAAGATGATCGAAGCAATGTACGTGGCGGCAGGTATCGGGCAGATCATTGCGAACCGCGCATACCTTGCGGGCGCGTCGGGCGGATGCCAGGCTGAGGTCGGTTCGGGTTCAGGTATGGCGGCGGCGGCGATCTGCCATGTTAAGGGCGGAAGTACCGCTCAGATCGGGGATGCCTGTGCGATGGCGCTTAAGAATCTCATGGGATTGGTGTGCGATCCGGTAGGCGGCCTGGTAGAGGTTCCCTGTGTAAAGAGGAATGTAGGCGGAGCATTTAACGCAGTTGCGGCAGCAGATATGGCGCTTGCCGGAATTGTGAGCCAGATACCGGTAGATCAGGTGATCGATGCAATGAAGGAAGTCGGCGACAAGATGGATGTAAGCCTCCGTGAGACGGGGATCGGCGGTGTGGCCGGAAGCCCGAGGGCAGCAGAGGTTGTAGCGGGAATGAACGATTAGGTAGAATAATATGACTTTGGAAGAGATTCGGGCAGAGATAGACAAGCTTGACAATGAGATAAAAGAATTATTTGTAAAGCGTATGGAATGCGCGAAGCATGTGGCAGAGGTGAAGTCCGCCTCAGGCGGTGATGTGTATGCGCCCGCACGGGAACGGGAGATTCTTGAACGCCGTTCTTCAGATATTGATGCAGAGATCCGTGAGGAATATACCGCTTTTCAGAAGCATCTCATGAGCGTCTGCAGAAGATATGAATACGGTTTGTTAGACCGTATGCAGGAACAGGTCACAGCAGATGCATTAGAAGAAGCCGGACTTACGGCAGATACAGAGCATAGCGGTATAGTGATCGGTTTTAGCTGCAGCTTAGAGGAGAGCGATCTGAATCTCTTCGTGAATATGGCGAAGCTGAACAGGGTAGGGATCCAGGAGATGCAGTTGGAGATTAAGGACGGAAGACAGCAGATTACCATGACTCTTAGCGGCAATGTGAAGGACGGGGGTATGAAGCGTCTGCTCTGTCAGATCGGAAAGGAAGCGGAGGATTTCAGGATAATCAGACTGGAACATATCTTATAGCCAAGGGAGAGATCGCCGAGATCTCTCCCTGTTATGATTCTGATAATCTGCCGGGAACCGTCTCCTTCTCGGTGGTTCCGCGTCTGAAGAGCACTGGGGTGACAACCTTATGGATCGGCGCCTCAAGAGGTACGGGGCGCCTTTTTTTGCGCTCATTCATCTGTTCGACCAGGAGATCTACGGCTTCAAAAGCGATTTTATCGATCTGCTGTCCGACTGTGCTGATAGGGATGACTGCTTCCCGGGAAATCGGAGAATTGTCGAAGCCGACCAGGAAGAAATCTTCCGGGAATCTCCCGTATCTTCTTACGAGCAGATTCACAAGTACATTGGCCTGTGTATCATTGGAGATGAACAGGCCTTTTTTTTGTCCTGAATATCTCTGTAAAATATCATCGAGGATGTCTGTCAGATAATGTTCGATGGATTCATAAGTATTTCCCATTTCCTTCAGGATCAATTCATTCTGGATCCGATTCTCCTTGCAGAAGTCCAGGAATCCTTCCACACGCCCGTAGGCGGGAATCTCTGGGTTAGCGGGAGAATTAATGTAGTTGATATGGATGAGGATATCGCATCTGTGGCTTGCAAGCAGTCCGGCGGCCTGGTAGCCGCCCATATAATTGTCGGTGTTTACGCTGCATACATATTTGTCTTCCCTCTCGATGGTCACGATGGGAATTCCGAGCCTGGACAGCTCCAGGGAAGGGATCGTATGGCTTAAGATGATCAGGCCTTCGATCTTATAGGCAAGCAGTTCGCGGATATACCGGCGTTCCGTTTCTTCCTGGCCGTTCCCGACAAATACCAGGAATTTGTAACCGAAGGTCTCATAGGTGGCGAGTATCTGGTTCAGCATCTCGGAATAATAGTGCAGAAACAGGTTGGGAATAATGATGCCGACAAATTCGGTCTTCCCGTTAGCAAGGATGCGGGCGACTTTATTTTCTTTATAATCGAGATCGACGAGGGCTTTCGCGATGATCTCCTGGTTTTCAAGGGTCAGTGAATCTGGATTATTAAAATACCGTGATATCGTAGTCTTGGAAAAATGTGTGTATTCTGCAATGTCGCTGAATGTTATGTTTTTTTTCTGTTTCATAATTACTTAGATGTCCTCTTTCTGTTATTACTGTCAGTATATTCAGTATAGCAAAAGCGGAAGGAGCGTACAATGAGTAATCGGTCAAGTAACCGGTTTTGTGAAAGGTGTACAATTCAGAAACATAAGATTTGGACGGTATTCACAAAGTTGATTTTTATGATTGACGAATGTCAATGACGGTGCTATGATAACCCTAAAAGTAACCGGTTACTTTACCGGTTATACGAGGTAAATATTACAAAACAGGAGGAATGAGTCATGAGAAAGAAATTGGTGACAAAGGCTGTCCCGTCAGTGCTGGCGGCGGGGCTGCTGACGACCATGCTGACGGGCTGCCGCTTTGGGTTCGCCAGCGATCCGGACGATCCCAACGAGGAGGAGAAGGAAGTGCCGATCGATACGTCGGTGGATACATTCGAGTACGATTCGTCCTTAAGCGGAACCAATATCACGCTTCTGAATTCCAAGGCTGAGATCCAGGTGGCATTGGAGAAGATGGGAGCTGAGTATGAGAAGAAATCCGGCGTCCACGTGGAGGTTATGCCGGTTACGGACGGAGATTCTCCGTATACGAAGGTGGTAAGCCTCTATAATTCCGGGACGCCGCCGACAGCGTCGATCTTGGACACGACGGATGTGATCGCACTTGCTGAAGAGAAGGCGGCCGACCTTACGGAAGAACCGTGGGTTGAGGAGGCGGAAGGATATATTACTGAGGTGAACGGCAAGGTATACAGTTTTCCGCTTTGTATCGAAGGAAGGGGCATCATTTACAACAAGGCGGTGATCGAGGAGACGCTTGGCGAGAGCTTTGACGCGGATTCCGTTACGACCCAGGCGGATTTCTTGAAGCTTCTTGACCGTCTGGTGGACGCGGGGATGGAGAAGCCGGTATCTATGGCGAAGGAAGACTGGTCGCTCGGCGCCCATCAGCTCCAGTACATCTATGAGACATACGAGGGAACCAGCGAAGGGGCGCAGGAAGTGATCGAGAAGATCAAAGCGGGTAAGCTTGACCTTGCATCCTATGACAGGCTGTCAGAGTTCCTTGATACATTCGATATATTGAAGAAATACAACGTGGCGAAGGGAGATCCTCTCGGAGCGGACTATGATGAGATGGCGATCGACCTGGCGGACGGAAAGACCGCATTCTGGTTCAACGGGAACTGGGCATGGCCGAACATCTCAGAGGCCGGCGCCGAAGAAGAGGATGAATATGGATTCCTGCCGTATTTCCTGAATGACGACGAGGATGATTTTGTGAATCAGCAGATCCAGGCGTCTCCGTCCAAGCAGGTGATGCTGGACGGGCAGATCGCGACAGAGAAGGAGCAGAAGGCTGCGAAGGAATTCTTGAACTGGATCGTGTTCAGCGAGATCGGACAGCAGATGCTTGTTAAGACCTGCAATATCATCCCGCCGTTTCAGAATAACCCATATGAACCAAGCGATCCGCTGAGCGCGGACATATACCAGAAGGTCCATGAAGGAAAGGCATTCAATGCATCCGCGATCGTGCCGAACGATCATTGGGCGGTATTAGGAGCGGCAATGCAGAAGTACCTTGTGGATAGAAGCGACAGGGAAGAGCTTACAGAGTCTATTCAGGAATACTGGGATGAGCAGGAATAGGAGGAGCGGAATATGAGATCAAAAAATAACGGGAAGGATTTCTGCATGTTTGCATTGCCAGGGATGTTTTGCTTCTTTGCAGTTGTCATTATACCCTTTGTATATGGTGTCTATCTGACACTTACAGACTGGAACGGTGTATCGAAGGTTAAGAATTTTATCGGCCTTAAGAATTTCGGCGGTGTGATGCAGGACGGGCAATTCTGGACGTCGCTGCTCCTTACCTTCAAGTATGTGATCTTCGTGGTATTGATCGTGAATGTACTGGCGTTTGCCATTGCCTATCTTCTTACGAGAGGGATCAAGGGACAGAATTTCTTCCGTGCGGGATTTTTCACACCGAACCTGATCGGCGGTATCGTGCTTGGTTATATCTGGCAGTTTGTATTTTCACGGGTATTTGTCAATATCGGGGAGAGTACGGGCTGGAAGCTGTTCGAGGTCTCCTGGCTGTCTGATCCGACCAATGCGTTCATCGCGCTGGTGGTCGTATCTGTGTGGCAGCTGTCCGGTTATATGATCCTGATCTATGTGGCGGGCTTCATGGGGCTGAGCGAGGATGTGATGGAGGCGGCGAGCATCGACGGGGCGTCAGGCTTCGTCAAGCTTAAGAATATCATCATGCCGCTTATGATGTCTTCGATCACGATCTGCCTGTTCCTGACCCTGTCCCGTGCGTTCATGGTATATGATGTGAACCTGTCATTGACCGCGGGCGCGCCTTATGGAACAACGGAGATGGCGGCGATGCATGTGTATGAGAAGGCGTTCACGTCAAGGCAGTTCGGCGTAGGCCAGGCGGAGGCGCTGATCCTATTTATCATCGTTGCGGTGATCAGCGGTCTTCAAGTTTACTTAACGAAGAAACAGGAGGTGGAAGCATAATGAAACAGACAACAGTCGGCGGTACGAAGAGAAAAGTGATGAATGCGCTTGCAATGGCAGGGCTGGTCATTATCTTCATAGCATATATGTTCCCGTTTATCATGGTAGTGATCAATTCTCTGAAGCAGAAGAGAGATATCATTAAGAGTCCGTTTTCATGGCTGTTCACCATAAAGGGACTGTCCTTTGATAATTTTGTTAAGGCATTTACGCAGATGGATTTCATCAATGCTTTTAAGAATTCGCTGCTCGTGACCGTATCGGCAACGGTACTTGTGACGCTGTTTGCGGCAATGCTTGCATACTATATTGTTCGTCACAATAACGGGATCTCGAAGCTTACATTTGCCCTTATGGTAGCGTCCATGATCATTCCTTTCCAGGCGATCATGATCCCGCTTGTCAGTATCTACGGCGGAACGCTGAATATATTGAACCACAGGCTTACGTTGATATTTATGCATACCGGGTTCTCGATGGCGATGTCTGTGTTCATGTTCCATGGGTTTATCAAAGGCAATGTGCCCATGGCGCTTGAGGAGGCCGCGTATATTGACGGCTGTACCCATTCCCAGACATTTTTCAAGATCGTGCTGCCGCTCTTGAAGCCGATCATATCCACGATGGTGATTCTGAATTCACTGGCATTCTGGAATGATTTCCTGCTTCCGTCTCTGGTGCTGACGGATAAGAAGCTACTGACTCTGCCGCTGTCTACCTATAGCTTCTACGGGACCTATTCGGCGGATTACGGAACCATTATGGCAGGACTTCTGCTGTGCGTCGTGCCGATCCTGATTCTGTATGTGGTACTTCAGAAGCAGATTATCGGAGGCGTGGTTGCCGGTGCGGTAAAATAAATACGATACACACAAGGCTGTTGGATAAAAGGAGATTCCTGTTATACAACAGCCTTGTTGCTATTCACAGCCTTTTCTCAAAAGTACGGGGGAATAGGATGGGCTTGTAGGATGAGCAGTAAGAAGGTATAATGGTCATATAAAAATGTATGGGAGTCCGGCTGTCAACGGCTGTCCTGTATGAAGATAATTAGTAGAAGAGGTTGCGTTTTATGAGGAGAGATATTGTACATTTGAGAGCGCCGGGGAATTGGATGAACGATCCGAACGGTTTTATATATTATAAGGGGAGATACCATCTGTTTTACCAGTATTTTCCGTATGCGCCGGTGTGGGGGACCATGCATTGGGGGCATGCGGTGAGCGAAGATCTGATACATTGGGAGCATCTGGGGATCGCGCTGTTTCCGACGAAGGCTTATGATCAGAACGGCGTGTTCTCGGGGAGCGCCATTGAGAAGGACGGGGAACTGTATCTGTATTATTCGGCGGTCAGGTATCTTGAGACGGATGAGGAGGATATTCACGTTGCGCCCGGCGATCATTATGAGACCAGCCAGGCGATGATCGTGTCAAAGGACGGATATTATTTTGACAACTGGAAGGACAAGAAGAAGATCATCCCTGTGATCATGGATGAGGAGATCGCGAACCGTGCGCACACAAGAGATCCCAAGGTGTGGAAGGACGGGGAGCATTATTATATGATTCTTGGAAGCACCTATGAGGAGCAGGGCGGACGTGTGCTGTTCTACCGCAGCAGGGACGCCAGGGAATGGGAATATGTAAGCCAGTGCCGCAGCGGGCAGTTCGGGAAGATATTGGAATGCCCGGATCTGTTCATAGCCAGCGGTGAATATGTATTCGTGGGTTCGCCGATGTATGTGTCGGAGGATGGATTGGAGTATGCCCATCAGGCCATGTGCGCGCTTGCGGATTATGACGCGTCAGCCTGTGAGCTGAAGCTTAGGCAGGAGATGCGACTGATCGATTACGGCATGGATCTGTACGCGCCGCAGACCAATGTAGATAAGGACGGCAGAAGGGTAATGATCGCCTGGATGCGGATGCCCCAAGCGGTGGGAGAGAAGCAAAACGCACCGGGTCAGGACACAGATTGCCAGCCGGGAGGGAGTTCGCCAAAGGAGGTTCCCTGGCGCGGCATGATGTGTCTGCCGAGAGTGGTAGAGGTACAGGACGAACATATCTTCTTTCGGGTACATCAGGAGGCGGAGCGATATTTTTCAGACAGGTTAGATGCTCTGCCGGACGGGATCTGTACCTCTGGCAGTGATATAGCGGTTGAGGCGTACTGCGGGGAATTCCGTTGTATGCCGTACCGGCTTAGGACCGTTTTGGAGGAAGGGCAGGAGCTTAATATCGGGGGTTACCGGATCTGGATCGAGGATGACAGGGTGAAGGCGGACAGAAGCAAGGTGTTCGGCGGGATAGAAGGATATCGTCTTGCAGGGAGCACTCCGAAGCTGGGCGGCAGATATGAACTGGATATATTCGTAGATCATAATCTGATCGAAACGTTTGTCAACAGCGGACAGTATGTGCTCAGCCATGTGGTGTACGGGCTGCAGATGAGAGATAGGACTGGAGATTGAAGATGGGGATTGGGAACAGGGCAGCAAGAACGCTGCTGTATGAAGAAGTGGTAAAAGACCTGTATCAGATGATCGATGACGAGCATCTAAAGCCCGGCGACAAGATGCCGCCGGAGCGGGAGCTGATGGAACAGCTTGATGTCAGCAGGAACGTGCTGAGGGAAGCCTTCCGCGTACTGGAGAGCAGAGGAGTCATCGTATCGCATCAGGGGAAGGGAAGGTTCTTAAGGAAGCAGTCGCAGCTAATTGGGAGTACAGACAGTCTCAGCAAGAATCTGGAGCGCTGTTCCATGATAGAAGCTTATGAGGTTCGGCAGCCTCTTGAAGTGAGAGGGGTGGAGCTGATCATCCGCAATGCTTCGGAAAGGGATATCGAAGACCTGGAGAATGCATACAGAGCGCTTGAAAAGCGTTTTCAGGAGACGGGAAGGACAGAGGGAGAGTTCAAGCTGCACAAATTATACGCTGCGAAGACGGGCAGCGTGTTCATGACGCAGACGTTGGAAATCGTGTTAAACGCGATTTTCGATATGATGTACGGGAAATTTTCCGATATTTTGGAGAAGGTTTCCGGTGAAGAAGAGCTGGAGTCACACCGCCGGATCATTCAGGCGATCCGAGACCGGGACAAAGAGCGTGCCGGAAGGCTGATGTATGAACATCTTCAGGATTCGATCGATTGTCTGAAACAATAAGTTGAAAATGACAAAATATATTGACGGATCAACAGGTGTAGTTTATAAATAACTTAGAGACTAAGTGACTAAGCATCTAAGTTATAAGAAAAGAGAATCAGACGTATGAGCAGAGAGGAGCGATATGATGGAGAGAGTAAAGTGGCCGGAAGGCAAGAGAAGCGCGGTCATGTTCAGTTTTGATCTGGACGGGGACGTTATCTGGCGGAACATGTCGGCGGACGAGCCGAACGCCGGGAAGCTGATACGCGCCCGTTCTATCGGGCAGTACGGGCCGAACCGCTGTGTGGATATGATACTTGACCTGCTGGACAAGTACAAGGTGAAGGCGACATTCTATGTACCGGGCTTCGTAGCAGAGCATAACCGGGAAGTGGTTCGCAGGATCGCGGATGCCGGGCATGAGATCGGGAATCATGGATATACCCATGAGCGGTTTGTGGAGAAGACGGTAGAAGAGCAGAGGGCGATTATCGGGAAAACCCAGCGGATCATCAAGGAGATTACGGGAAAGGAACCGGAAGGCTTCCGTACCCCGTCGGGAGACTGGCATGTGCGTACTCCGTATATCTTGTCGGAGATGGGATTCGCCTATTCCAGTTCCATGCGCGGTGATGACAAGCCGTATTATACGGTTCTTGACGGAGAGGAGTCAGACCTGGTTGAGATCCCTTCCAAATGGGAACTGGACGATTATGTGGCGCAGGCGTACAGCGTATATCCGGCGGAGCCGTCAGGCCTTGACCGGATCAGCTGTTACAGGAATGTGCAGGATAACGATATCCGTGAATTCAGGGGCTATTATGATATGGGGCTATGTATCGTATTCCTGATGCATCCCCAGATATCGGGAGCGCCGGGAAGGATTCTTGTACTGGAAGAGGTTCTTAAGGAAATAACGTCGCATGAGGACGTATGGATAGCGACCGGCAGGGAGATCGCAAAATATTGGAAACAGGCATATCCGAGGAAGAATCAGCAGAATCATAAACCGAAAAGCAGAAGGAATACGCCTGACGGCGGAGGAAAGGAGGCATAGAATATGTACGCAAAAGGTATGAAACTGCCGGAAGGCAAAAAGTGCGCGGCATTTATAACGGTGAATCTTTCGGCAGAGTTTTTCTGGCTCTCTCTGGATGAGAAAGCTGCGGATATGCCGAAGACCCTTTCGCTTGGGCAGTACGGGATGACCCACGGGCTTCCGAGACTTCTTGACCTGTTCGATGAATTTCAGATCAAGGCTGCGTTCTTCGTGCCGGGAAGGACGGCAGAAGTCTATCCGAAAGCGGTCAAAGAGGTAGTGGACAGAGGGCATGAGATCGCCTGCCACGGGTATGAGTATGAGAACTTTTCTCTTCTTAGCTATGGCGAGCAGAGAGAACGGATCGTCAAGGCGGCAAAGGCTATTGAAGAAGCATGCGGAAAGAAACCGGAAGGGTTCCGTGCGCCGCTCGGAGACCTGATGCTTGAGACCCTTAATATTGCAAGAGAATGCGGGATGGTATATTCAAGCGATCTATTTGACGACGACAGACCGTATTTTATGAAGGTCAGCGAAGAGGGGGACGAGATACTTCAGATCCCGATGCAGTGGGCTAATTTTGATCTTCCGTATTTCGCTTTCAACTACAGGCCGGCGTTCCCGGCCGGACAGGGGCGTATCGCTAATTACAGCAATGTCCTCTCCAACTGGAAGGATGAATTCACAGGACACTATCATCACAACCTCTGCTATACCATGCAGTTAGATCCGCAGACGGCAGGAAGCCCGGGACGGACAGCTCTGATAAGGGAATTTCTGCAGTTTATGACAGGGCATGAGGGCGTGTGGTTCGCAACAGGCAGAGAGATCTATGATCATTGCATGGAAAACAGAATGGGATAACGGTAAAGGAATGTAGAGTATGAGGATAAAAGGAGATATAATATGCAGAAAATATTTGATATAGTAGACAGCTGGTTTATCGCAATGGCTCCGGTTACAGACTTTTTGTGGAGCTTCCCGACGAATCTTGAATGGTATTCGGGAATTCCTGTTATAGGCAATTTCCCGTTTGCCATTATATTGCTGGTTGGGATGGGGATCTTCTTCACATGGAAGACAAGAGGCGTTCAGTTCCGGTTTTTTAAGGCGGGGATTAAGAGCCTGGCGAAGAAAAAGAAAGGCGACGTGGGTGTAAGCCCGCTGGCTTCATTTCTGTTAAGTACGGCGATGCGCGTAGGACCCGGCAATCTGACGGGAGTTACGGGAGCCGTGGCAGTCGGCGGCCCGGGAGCTATATTCTGGATGTGGATATCCGCGTTATTCGGGATGGCGAGTTCATTCATCGAAGCTACGCTGTCGCAGATCTTCAAAGAAAAAGACGGGGACGAATATGTGGGAGGCCTTCCCTATTACGGGCAGAAGCTATTGGGGAATAAGAAAGGCGTAGGAGTCTTGCTAGCCGTGGCGTTTATCGCTTATGCGATGTCGAGTATTCCGATTCAGACCTTCCATGTATTTACAGCTACAGGAAAAGCGGTGGAGACATTGACCGGGGCTGAAACCAACAGAACTTCTCCGCTGTATTATGTAATTGCTGTGATTCTGATCGTGGGTATTGCAGGGGTAGTCTTCGGAGGGATAAAGAGAGTTACCGCTATCACAGATAAGATGGTTCCGGTAATGGCAGTGATCTACGGCGGAATCATTCTCATCCTGGTTATCCTTAACATTCAGTATTTTCCGTCGTTTATGCAGGCGATCGTTATCGGCGCGTTTAAACCGCAGGCAGTTTTTGGCGGAGGATTCGGCGTCGTGCTGTCCCAGGGTATTAAGAGAGGGCTGCTTTCGAATGAGGCTGGCCAGGGTACGATTACGATGTCAGCGGCAGTTGCGGAGCAGGATCATCCTTGTTCACAGGGATTTATACAGGCGATCGGCGTTTTTCTGGATACGATCGTTATCTGTACGCTTACTGGATATGTGGTATGCGGGGCGCACCTCTGGGACAATGCAGCATATGACTGGGAAGCCCTGAAGTCTTCTACTATTGATGTATTTCTTCAGTCTACCCAGGCTCTAGTGCCGGGAACGGCAGGCGATTCCATAGTAGCGTTTATCGTCTGCATCTGTTATGCGCTGTTTGCATTTACCACCTTACTGGGGCTTGTGTCTTTTGCGGTTATCGCCGGAACAAGGATTACGAAATCAGCAAAGTGTACCAATCTGGTCCGCGCGCTCGGGTCTCTGATATTTGTTCCGATCGGTGTATTGTGCGTTCTCTCGGGACAGGAGTTAGATAATCTCTGGAATGTTACGGACTTTATCAATATTGCGCTTGTATTTGTGAATGCGCCGGTCATCCTCATTGGGGCGAAATATGTCTATGCGGCCTTGAAGGATTATATCAGAACGGGCGGAGAGAGGTTTGATTCATCTGAAATAGGGGTGGAAAATGAGGTTTGGAGTAAATTTTCGATACATTAGAGGCAGATTATGTGTTAAAATATTCTTGTAAGAAATCGGCAGATCATAGGGAGGAATTATTATGACAGAAGAAATGATCAAAGAAATCAAGAATATCCAGCAGCGTTTGGTGAATAAAGAGATGGACGGGGAAGACTGGGAGGAGAAGATGGAGATGATCCGGAAGCTGGAGGAAGTGAACACCTACCTTAAGGATGCGTTGGGGCGCGGGATCGAATTTTAAGTGATGCTGATATGGAGTGTTTCGATCAATAAGCCGGAAGATTAAGCGATGCTGATATGGAGTGTTTCGATCAGTAAGCCGGAAGATTAAGTGATGCTGATATGGAGTGTTTCGATCAATAAGCCGGAAGATCAGGATGGATAAGAAAGGCGGGATAATTTTGCGAGTTGCAACAGACATTGGCGGAACATTTACGGACCTGGTTGCCGTAGATGACAAGGGCAGGACGGTTCTGGCCAAGAGCCACACGACGCCGCCGAATTTTGAAGAGGGCGTCATCAATGTAATGAAGAAGAGCGGGATACAGCCGGAAGAGATTACGGATTTTATCCACGGGACAACGACGATAATTAACGCGCTGACCGAGCGCAAGGGAGCGAAGACGGGGCTGATCACGACGAAGGGATTCAGGGATGTATTGGAGATCGCAAGATGCAACCGCCCGGATCTGTTCAATATGGTATTTGCGAAGCCAAGACCATTTATCCCGAGATATCTGAGGAAGGAAGTGCGCGGACGCGTGAACTTCGAGGGAAAGATCCTGACGGAGCTTGAAGAAGAGGATATCAGAGCTGCGGTAGAGTTCTTCAAGAAGGAAGAGGTAGAAGCGATCGCGGTATGTTATATCAATTCTTATGCAAATGATATACATGAGCGTAGGACGGTTGAGCTTATAAGGGAGCTGTGGCCTGAGGTCTTCGTGACTTCCTCGGTTGAAGTTACGAGAGAGTGGCGGGAGTATGAGAGGACTTCTACGGCCGCGCTTAACTCCTATGTTATGCCGGTCGCGTCTTCTTATATTGACCGTCTGGACGGCAGGATCAAGGAGATCGGGTGTGACGCCAAGGAATATATCATGCAGTCCAACGGCGGAACGACCACGTTTGAACAGGCGAAGAGAACTCCGATCAATATGGTGGAGTCAGGGCCGGTCGCAGGTGTGTATGGGTCTGCGATTCTCGGCAAGGTAATCGGGGAGAAGAACATTATAGCCTTTGACGTGGGCGGAACGACGGCGAAGTGTTCTCTGATCGACGGCGGCGAGGTGAAGGTGACGACGGAGTATCGGATCGAGCGGACAGAGAGTTATGCGGGATATCCGATCATGGCTCCGGTCGTGGATATCGTTGAGATCGGCAACGGAGGCGGCTCGATCGCGTGGATCGATGAGGCCGGGTCTCTGAAGGTGGGGCCTCAGTCGGCGGGGGCGCTGCCGGGACCGGTTGCCTACGGCATCGGCGGAACGGAACCGACGACAACGGATGCCTGCCTGGTGACAGGGCGGCTTTCGCCGGAGAATTTTGACAATGAAGTAGATCTTGATGCAGTGAAGGCAGCGATACAGGAGAAGGTAGGAGATGCCTTTGGCATGAATGTAGAAGAGGCGGCCATGAGCATCCTGCGCGTCGCGGAGGCGAACATGTTCAATGCGTTAAAGCTGATCTCCGTGAGAAGGGGATATGACCCGAGAGATTTCACCATGGTTGCGTTCGGCGGCGGCGGGCCGATGCACTGTGCGTATCTGGCCAAGGAACTGAATATCCGCAAGGTCGTTGTACCGATCGCAGCGCCGGTATTCTCAGCGTGGGGCATGCTGATGACAGATGTGCGCCATGATTATATCCAGACCAATATCCGGCGGATGAACGAGGTCAGCTCCGAAGAACTGAATCAGATGTGGGACGGCCTGCTTCGGGAAGCGCATGAACAGTTTGCGAAGGAGGGCGTGGACAAGGATCAGATCATCTTCCACTTCATAGCGGACATGCGCTATATGGGACAGGAGCACACGGTAAAGGTGAAGGTGCCTCCGGTGCCGTGGACGGATGAGGTGAAGGAAGAGATCGTGAACAGGTTCCATGATACCCACGAGCATTTCTATACCTTCCGTCTGCCGGATACACCGACAGAGATCGTGAATCTTCATCTGGTTGCCTACGGTCGTCTGATGAAGCCGAGCCTTGCGCCGATCGAACCGCAGCAGGGACCGGTCGAGGAAACGTTAAAAGAGACCCGCAAGGTATATTTTACGGACGAGGGATGGCTCGATACGCCGATCTACGAGCGGGAGAAGTTAGGAAGCGGCGCGGTGCTGGAAGGGCCTGTGATCGTAGAAGAGACGGCGGCGTCTACGGTTGCGGCGAAGGGGCAGCGGCTTATGGTAGATACATACGGCAATCTGATCATTGAAACGGAGGTGCAGGAATAATGGCAGAGGTAAAAGTGAATCCGGTGACCTTAGATATAGTAAAAGATTCTCTGATCGCGGTCAGCAACGAGGTGTTCTATGCATTTGCCAGGACCTCCATGAGCCCGATCATCTATGAGACCCTGGACTATGCCAGCGGTATCGCGGATGCCAAAGGACGGCTTCTGACACAGGGAAACGGAGCGTGCGGATTCATCGGCCTGATCGCACCGATGATACAGGAGATCATTGCGAAATACGGCAAAGACAATATGCATCCGGGCGATGTGTTCCTGATCAACGATCCGTATATGGGCGGAGGAACCCATCTGTCGGATATCGGTATGGTCATGCCCGTATTCTACGGGGATGAGCTGCTCGCATTTGTGGGAAATAAAGCGCACTGGTCGGATATCGGCGGCATGGCGGCAGGTTCATTTACCACGGATTCTTCGGAGGTATATCAGGAGGGGTTAAGATTCTCCGGCGTGAAGCTTCTTAATCGGGGGGATATCTGTACGCCTCTGCTGGAAATGATCAAGAGCAACGTGCGTTTCCCTGAGACCTCGGAGGGTGATATGTGGGGGCAGATCGCGTCTCTTCGGACGGGATATAAGCGGATCGGCGAGCTGTGCGAGAAGTATTCCCTGGAGGTCGTGAAGGAATCTATGGAACGCTTATTACGGCAGGGGGCGATGATCGCGTATAACCGTATCAAGGAGCTTCCCAGGGGAAGCTGGGAGATGGAAGAGTACATGGACGACGACGGGCACGGCAATCTGGTGAAGCTGAAGGTGAAGGTTACCATAACGGAGGATGAATTCATCGCTGATTTCACAGGCAGCAGCCCGCAGGTGGCAAGCCCGATCAATACCGGATACAGTTCCCTGTGTGCCGGGGTGAAGGTGATATACATGTCGATCTTAGGCCCGGCGCTTGCGGTAAACGACGGTGTATTTGAGCCGATGCGGATCCTGGCGGAGGATGGATCGGTCCTTCGCTGCCATGCGCCTGCCCCGACGTCCTGTTATTTTGAGAGTATGATCTATTCTTCCGATATCGTATGGAAGGCTCTTGCGCCGGTATTCCCGGAGGCATTGGGAGCGGGGCATATGTTATCCGTATGTTCAGTGGTTCTTGCGGGAACGAAGCAGGGCAGCGGGGAACCGTTCCTGATCGTAGAGCCGACCGGAGGCGGATGGGGCGCAAGCGACGGCAAAGACGGAGAAGTGGGACAGTTCTGTGTCGGCGACGGCGAGACTTACAATGTGCCGGTTGAGATGGCGGAGAACCGCTACGGAATCATGATCGATGAGTACAGCCTGCATACGGACGGCGCCGGAGCAGGGAAATACCGCGGAGGAAGCGGCGCGGTACGGACTTACCGCGCGATGACGGACGGGCAGCGTCCTTTGGAAGGAATAAGTTCCCGGCGTGGGGAGCGGCAGGCGGCAAGGACGGCTCTTATAATTACTTTGAATTCTATAAGGCGGACGGCAGTATGGAAGGCCCGATGGGGATCGTGGCCCGAAAGGTGATGAACCGGGATGATACGGTCCGCATGGTGACCTGCACCGGAGGCGGATACGGGGATCCGATGGAACGGGATCCTGAAAGCGTGGCATGGGATGTGAAGAATGAGTATATTTCCGTGAGACAGGCTAAGGAAGATTATGGAGTAGTCGTGGACCCGGAGACGTATGAAGTAAAAGAGGTCAGGCGTTGAAGGCGGGAGATCAGATGATCCGCTGAAGGACAGAGCTGCGCGGTAGGCGCGGCTCTGTTTTTGACATATGAGTGGAAGAAATAACCTTCTTAGAAAGTTTTTAGAACTTCTATCTTACAGTCATGAGTTTTTATTGCTTTGTCATAGGTGATTCCTACTGCAAGGATCCGTCCGGTATATTCATTTTTTTCTGCCAGCTTTCCGCTGAATCTAAGGGCATATCCCCGATCTTTGATCTGTTGGATCGCCTCGGCGGGTGTATGGTTCACCTTCAGTTCTATTATGATGCAGTCGTCTTTTGGATTCTTAGGATAGAAGATAAAATCTGCATAACCGATGCCGGCTTTGTCTTCTCTTTCGATCCTATAAGTATCCCGTGCGGAGAGGTATATCAGATTTACAACCGCTGTCAGGTCAGTTTCGTTATTGTAGCTAAGAAGCGGGATTTCTGTATTATGGGCGTATTCCAGTATTTCAAGCATTGTATCAGTATCTCCCGCAAGAGTAGCGAGGAGCATTCGGTCGGATTCTTTCGCCAGACGGTGAACATACCCTAAGGAAGGTTCTTTTAACAGCATGGTCTCGAATTGATCCATCAATTCCTTATTCGGAATAAATACCTTGCCATTTTCACTGGTTAAAAAACCGTAAACGACCATTGCGGAGAGGATTTCTTCTTTTGTTGTGAGATTCATGGAAACTGCGGCATATTCCCGAACCTTTGCGGGTACGGCTTCTTTGGATATCATGAGTACAAGTGCGTCTCGGACATCATCGATATTCTTGCTGATGTAATAGAAGATCTCATCATACGGGCCGGAACTTGTCCAGTAATTTCCAAGATTATTATTTGTCAGCGCCGCAGTAACGGAACGGGGATTGTATATATGTCTCCCAGCCCTGGTGTGATAACCATCGTACCACAGTCTCAGCCCTTCGCGGGTAACCCTTGCATTCCTGGTACGGGTAATATATTTTTGATACAGGGCATCTACTTCTGTCTCTGTGAATCCGAAGTATTCACAGTATTTTTCTTCAGTCGCCATGGTGTATTCCAGGAACATATTCAATTCTGAACCGCTGGAATACTTGGCAATTGGGAGAATTCCTGTCATATAAGCCAGTTCCACATAGGGCTGATCTTTGAGGAGATTACTTAAGAAGCTGAGATACTCATGCTTATCATTCTCCGTCAGGAAATCTCTGTGAAATACAAAATCCCATTCATCCAGAACAAAGATGAATTTTACTTCTCTTTCTAATTCATAGATATTGTTGAAAACATCCCACAGTGCATCTTCGGTATCAATGCAAGCATTCGGGAACTCATGAGCTAAGTCGTTCATGATCCGTCTCTTGATACGGGAAATATATTGACGGTAGGTACTGCATTCGTCAGGGCATTCGCTAAGAGTGATGTAGATCACATTATGTTGATTCAAGTGTTCCTCATACTGTCTGCATGTACTTATCTCTAAGCCGCCAAAAATTTTGCGGCTGTCAAATCCTTTTTCGAAAAATGCAGCGATCATGCTTGCCGCAACCGTTTTTCCAAAACGTCTGGGCCTTGTAATACAGATATATTTGCTGCTTTGTCCAGTCTGTTCGTCGCTTTGAGAGCATACAATGTCACCGTTTCCCAGAAGGGGGAACAGTTCTTTGAGCATCATAGTTTTATCTGTAAAATAATCTGATCTTACAATCTCAAGATAATTATTCCTTGGGCGTCTGCTGTTCAGGTAAAGTCCCATGTATATATCCTCCTTCTGCTATTCTCAAAACCCCGGTTAGATGTGATGCTTATCAGATTCCCGGCGGTGTTGTATTCAGTATATCCTTTTGGGGAAACAGAATCAAGTGCTGACTTTTATACAGATTGATATTTTACAGTTCTTATGATAGAGTAAATCCATACAGCTCACAAATATTCCAGACTGATGAAGGGAGAATCTTACATGGAGTTTAAGATTGGCGTCGGCAAAATGCAGGAAAATGATTGACAAGCCTGTCGAAAAGTGATATAAATGCACTATGTGAATAAACGGACTTGATAGAGGCGCGGGTTTCATCAGTATGTCAAAGCGATAGTTTGGGAGACTGTTTTGGCAGAAAGGGGAGACCGCCGAAGGAGTGTAAGATAAGGAACGGCAGTTAACCGTTCTTTGGAGATCCCAGACTGCACTCCTGGGACGCAGGCAGAATATGCTGCGGACTGTCACATCAGTGGAGCGCTATCATAGGTATAAGATTATACAGAGCAATAGGTATTGTTATGCCATGAACGCGCCCGGTAAAGTGTTGTTCATGGCTTTTTATATGCAGTAAATGCGGGGAACGGTACAGAGGTATTCTGTGCGGATTCTAAGAAGGGAAAGAGAGGAAGTTTTAACAATGAAAGGAAAGAAAAGAGTAATCTTAAGTGTATTTACGCTTCTGTGTATTCTTGCCTGCAGTTCTATAACGGTGTTTGCGGCAGAGGAAGCAGAGTATGTGCCGAAGATGTATGCATCATTCTGGGCGCTGATACCTCCGGTCGTGGCGATTGCGCTGGCGTTGGTCACGAAGGAAGTGTATAGCTCGTTATTTGTCGGAATCCTGATCGGAGGGCTGTTCTATTCAGGCTTCACGTTCGAGACTACGATCACCCATGTATTCCAGGACGGTATCGTGGGCGTGCTGTCGGACAGCTACAACGTAGGTATTCTGGTATTTTTGGTTGTGCTCGGAGTCATGGTCTGCCTGATGAACAAGGCGGGCGGTTCCGCGGCATTCGGACGCTGGGCGAGCGTACACATTAAGAGCCGTGCAGGCGCGCAGCTTGCGACGATCCTCTTGGGAGTGCTGATCTTTATTGACGATTATTTTAACTGTCTGACGGTGGGAAGCGTGATGCGTCC
>OFGE01001197.1_pt1 | contig 24043 bp, 23 predicted proteins | sample 1521681 | NCBI WGS metagenome assembly OFGE01 (sample SAMEA3504093, study PRJEB24116) | mouse gut metagenome | biome: mouse gut; feature: mouse-associated habitat; material: faeces | place: Denmark | collected 2011
CGGCGCCTGCCGTCTTTTAATTTATAGTCCTCTTTCTCGCGCGGCCTTTAAGTCCACCCGTTTAGGCTTTAAATGCGCGAAATCTGCTCTACACCACTTATTCCCCATCCATTGTACAATGAGAAACCAGATTCTCCTTCCCCTCGGATGCACTTGGCACATCCGGCTTCTCTTCAATCCTCTGAACCAACACAAACATCGTAGATGCGACAAATGCACAGGCGACCGTCACAATCCCCATCCGCATCTTGTCTTCCATCAACCAGTCAAGCAGCTTATACTCCGTCGCCAATACGGACAATAAATTCATAGCCATATGCGCCGCAATCGGAGCCTTGACAGAGCCATACTTTTCGTAGAGATATGCCAGCATCATACCTAAAATAAATCCGTAGAGCATCTGCACCATATTCACATGCATCAATCCGAATACCACGGCAGAGTATAATGCCGCCTGCATATAAGTCGCACGCTCACGCAGCCGCTTAAAGAGCAGTCCCCGGAATACCAATTCCTCGCTCATCGGCACCAGAACCGCCAGCACAACAATCTGGACAACAAGCGGAGACGAATAGAAAGCCTCCATCGTCGCCTGATAGGATTCGCTCATCTCCGACAGATTCCCTATCAGAATCAGATTATTAAGCCCAAGACTCAGAGCCAATGCCATAAGCAATCCCACCGTATATTTCCAGAGAGGCGCTTTCCTATTAGGGATAACCCCTCTCTTCCTCTCCTTTACCCTGTCCGAGTGGAAGAACCAAAGCATGATTGGAATCGTAATCAGTGCAGCAACGCCCTCAATCAGCGTGGAAGCATTCAGGTATTGATTCAAAATCTTATCATACAATTCCATCATCTTCTCTTCACTCTGCATCGCTATCATGGCAGCCTCCTGATCTGCCATCACATAGACCATGCTCAATACACCCATGGCAATCATGCTGACTCCAATCCCAACTGCCCATTTTATCAAAATCGGTCCCCATAAATGCCAGACGCGCTTACCGTAGCTCTCCGGCTGCATCGGGGGAACCTGCCTGTATTGCTGTTCCATATCCATCCTCTCTTTCCTCTGTTGAATGTATTACCGTATACTTTATTCATTCTACTTCTCATTTATGGAACATGCAATTAAAAAAATATTAAATATTACAATAACTGAACAAAAATACAAATCTCAAAAAAGATGCAGCAGCCCATTCCCGCACTGCCACATCTTTTCTCACGCCTTTTCATCCAAGTCACAACAACTCTTCCCGTATCTTCCGGTACACTTCCAATCCGTCTTCTCTCCCGAATATCCTAAGTGCATTCACATAAAGCTTCTTCCTGGATTCCTTCTCCTTCAAAAGTTCCCACATCTGTTCTTCCATCGCCTGATACTTCGTATCCTGAAAGATCTCTTTCGTCCTTTTTTGCAGTCTCTCCTCTTCCCTGTATCTTGCCACTTCCGCTTCCATCGAAACATGCTTTAACCCTTCTCTTGCCGTCCTTGTCCTGACATTGTCCTCATTTGCCGAACGGATGCACCCTCCTATGGTTGAATTCAACACAACCGCCCCTTTCTTCGAGGCTCTTTCTCTCCAGTACTCCTGCACTGCCTTGAATCCCTGATCCCTGCTCACGATTGCCGCCTTCCCCTGATACCCGCCGCCAAAAATCTCTCCGAGCATCGAGGCGATATAAAAATCCAAGGCGTTCTTCCCACTTCTTTCCAATCTGCACAGTTCCAGACCGCTCCCGGAATCAAGTATCAGCTTCAACAATCCGTACTCAATCTTATCACAGCTCTTGCTATAGAAAATGATTACTTTATCTTCCGCTCCCAGATACTCAGCTCCTCTGAGTCCCTGACCGCCTGTATTCTCATAATCGATCATAAAGTACATCCTATCGCCACTCACTTACTCCGCCTGCCATAACGCCACGAAAAAACACGGTCTATCAGCTTCTATCAAACCTATCCCGTGGAATCCATCCTGCCACGGCTTATCACAGCACCGTAAGGAATGTCGTTGCATCAGCGACATTTATCTCTAAATACGTTTCTTCCGGAGAATTCTTCCGATTCATCATTCGTCAAAAGAATTCTTCCGCCTCTCCACTCTCTTTCGTATATCAGGAAATGCCTTTACCATTTCCTAAACATAGAATACCAGAAAATCCAAACTGATGCATCCAGTTACAAACTGATTGACAAAACCCTTCTTCTATGAAACACCCGGACCCCAAAGCAGCTCCCTATACTTCACCACAATCTTATGTCTGTCCATTCGGGGCAGAACCGCAATTTCACATACTCCCCACGCTTCCTCCTGGTCCGAAGCCACCACCAGCGTCTCCATCGTGACCTTCAAAAGCCTTGACAGCGCATACAGATTATCCACAGAAGGCAAATTCTTCCCACGGAACCAGTCATACACAGACTGCGCGGCCGAAAAACCCATATATTCCTGAATCTCTCTCGCACAAATCCCCTGCCTTTCACAGATTTCACGGATTCTCTTCCCTGTCTTTTCCATGCTGATTACAGGATATCTCATCTCTTTCCCTCCTTGAACCCCCGGATTGTATCCCCAATCTCCGTATAATCCCGCTCGAACAATTCATTACTGACCTGCTTCCTAAGCACATCCTCCGGAACCTTTAAAAGTATCTTCTCAATGACAAATACCTTACTTTTCTGCCGATACCGCGCAAGCCCATTTATCTCCTGAATGTGGGCAAGCTCCGGCCTCCACAGAAGCGAAAGTTTCCGCTTCTGCTCTGCCTTAGGATTCTCTTTCGCTTCACGCAGCAGATAGAAATCCACCGTGCCTTCCACCCACTCAGCCGTAATAATCCCCCACCACTCAGGCACATGCTCCCTGATGTGCAGCCCATGGCTCCCTCCGGCAACCACATAATTACAGTCAAAATACCTGTCATAATCCCGTACCTGCCGCTTTAGCCGTGTATAAGTATCCGCATCACTTTTAATCTCGATCCCGGCAACGGCTTCTGTCATCACCATCATAATATCCGCCCGCGACCTTCCTATCTGTTTTTCCTCAATAATCCGAATCTTCCCATAGTATTCTTCCAGGAAATCAAACAATGGTTCCCGGATATCCTTGTCATGTAACTTCTTTATCATACCGCAAAACTCCTAAGCAAAAGCCAATAAGGGAAATTAACCAGATAAACCGAACAATGATACCAGCCAGCCTAATCAAAATAGCCTGGCCGGTACAGATACAAAAGAACGAACTACAGCTTAACCTTCACCACATCCACATCCAAGTCCCATAAGAACTTATCCAAATCCTTAAAAGAAAGGAATACGGTCGCCGTATTCTCCAGAGGATGGATTCCAAGGCTCTTACATCTGCTCAGATCCTTGTCAATAAAAAACTCTACGGCATGCTCCGTATCGTTCATCAGCCCGAAGGGAGACACGCTGCCCTGCTTTAACCCCAGATACTTCTCCAGTCTGTCTTCGGAAGCAAAACTTAGGTTCCCGCCGCCAAGCTGTCTGCCAAGGGCTTTCAGATCCACCTTCTTGCTCTCCTCACAGGTCACAAGGAAATGCCTCTTTCCCTTTGAATCCCGCAAGAACAAATTCTTGCAAAGCGTCCCCTTCTCCGGCAGTCCAAGCCTGTCCATATCCTCCATCGTATGTACCGGTTCATGCTCTACGACCTCATACTTAATCTTCAACTTGTCCAATGCGTCATACACGCGCTGCTTCTGGTCTTCCATCTTGCAAATATCTCCTTTCTGTTACGGATAATGGACTACGATACACGCAGTCACCATTCCTTTTCCCGTATTCTTGTATACATAATCGTCATATGCATTATATGCGGCAGAATCCCCTGCTTTCAGCACATACTCCCTGTCCTCAAAGAGAATCGTCAGCTCGCCCGAATACACGGTAATGAACTCCCTGGTCCCGTGCATCTGCAAATGCCCCCGCATCGTGCCTCCTTCGTCGAACTCAAGATCGAAAATCTCAAAATCCTGGCCCTCCCGAAATTCAAAGATTGGGAACAGCCTGTACCTTCCCTCATCGCCCACAAGAGGCGTCACCAGAGCCTTGCCCGTCTGTGAAAATGGTTTCGGCTTGTCGGCGGTAAACGCCGTCACAGGAACCTTTAACCCAAGGGACAGCTTATAGACCGTTGATATCGTAGGATTGACCTCTCCCCGCTCCAACTGGCTCAACATGCTCTTGCTGATGGACGTCAGTACCGACACCTGTTCCAGGCTTAATTCTTTACGCTTCCGAATCTCCTTTAGATTACCCGCAATGATTTGATTCAAGTGTTCCACAAAGGATTCCTCCTTAAAAATTCCTGTATATAGAATTTTTTTCTATTATATTGCATAGCATGAAAAATGTAAAGACATAATTTATGTCTGCTCCCCTTCAAAGCACCTGTCCACAGCTTCCTCATACCTGTCTGTCTTCTCAGCCTTCTTAATCCGTTTCAACTGCTTCTCACATCCCAGAAAAGACTGCCCCAGATAGCACCAAACCTCTTTCATCTTGAACAGCACGTTCTTATCCCCCATATTAAGGCTTCGGTATTCTTCATATAATCGGTCATGGAACCTGCGAAGCTGTTCCCGGCTCGTTTTCCCCCGTCCCTGAATCTCGCCCAGAAGCCCGGGATTTGCAATGATTCCCCTCCCGACCATGCAAGCCGTCACTTCCGGAAACCGTTCTTCTATCGCCGCCGCATCCGCTCTCGTGCAAATATCCCCATTGTAGCACAAAGGACAGACGTTTGCCTTCGCCGCCTCCCCGAATACCTCCAGATTCGGTTTATTCTTATAAAAATCCTTCTGAACCCTTGGATGGATAATCAGCTCCTTTAGAGGATACTGGTTATAGATGCCAAGCAGCCTATGAAATTCTTCCGGGTCATCCCTCCCGATTCTGGTCTTAATGGATATCTGCGCTTTCGTCCCAGAAAATATTTCATCCAGAAACCGGTCAAGCTCTTCTGGATTCGCCAGGAATCCCGAACCCCGCCCTTTTGACACCACCGTTTTCGACGGGCATCCCAGATTCAGGTTAATCTCATCATAACCGTAATCAGCAAGTTTTTCTTCCGTTTGCAGGAAATCCTTGGCTTTGTTCGTCAATATCTGCGGAACCAGACGCATTCCACGGTTATTCTCCGGCAAAATCTCAGCCTTTTCCTTTGCCGAGAACCCCTTCTTGGAATGGGGCGATAAGAACGGAGTGAAATATTTATCCATGGGCGTAAAGCATTCGTGGTATACCTTCCGGTATATCCGTGTCGTAATCCCCTCTAATGGGGCAAGGTAGTACTGCATCTCCCATTCCTCTCTTTGTCAAATGAACTGAAAACTGAGTCCAATTATATTGACATAACAGAAAAAAGTCAATATAAAAACTAAAAAAGCTATTGGGAAATAACATATTTCCACAATAGCTATATTCAATATCATATATATTAGTAGTCGATATCCATCGCTCTTGTCTTCATCCTTAAAGGTGTTCCATCACCAAATTATCTCGCAATCAGAAGAATACAGCAATTCTCTGATTTTATTATTATCTATAACTTCCATTCTAAGTTCGCTGCTAGAATCTTTTTTCTTTATAAAGTATATAACCTTACGTTCACTCCGAACACAATCAATTAGTTTATTAATTCTTTTAATCTCTATAATATTTTTTTCATACAATTCTTTTAAAATAGTGTCTACATTTTTATAAGATATAAATAACTGTTCTTTTTCATTAATCGCTTCGATACATAATCTACAATCAGAATCATGCGACCAAATCGTAATGTCTAAATCCTGATTCTTTTGTTTAAGTAAATAAGCCAAAAACGCAATCGAAATTTCACCGGCATTTTTCTTGCTTTCACGGATGCTCCCGTCACTGCGTTTAATCTCCTCTTAAAATATTTTTCTGAAAATATCCATTTATATGACCATATCGCCGGATTGCCATATGAAACCCTTTTAGCAGAACTAAGTCTTCCTTTACGAGTTCTATGTACCGCTTCTCCAGAAGAATCTTTACAGGTAATCTCTTTCTTATTAAGTCTTTCACATATTCTTTTCTATCCTCACTATCGCAAACCTCTGTCCATACCCACCCTGGAATCAAAATATAATCGTATGACTCCAGGGCCAACTCCACTGGTATGTTCTCTTCTTTTAGCCGATATAATGTATCAATCTCACAATTATCCAGTATTGCAACTTTACGCCTGCTTTTTTCCTCTTTCATCTCGTATTGCTCCTCCGTACATAGTATTTTTAACCCTTTCTTTAAGTTCCCTCAGATACTGCCAATTCAATTCATGGGCAGATACTTCCGGTTCTTCAGCTCTTTTTTCATTAATCTTATCTTCCAAATATCCAAAGTTAACAATATACGAAGGTGTAACCAGTTCTTCATCCAGACCAAGCTGTTGAAAGCGCATATTCCAGTCCTCATCCCTCCGGTCAAAATAATCCATAATAAGTCCTTGCAGTTTCCGATTATCTGCAAGCATAGCTTCTTCATATAATTCAATCAATATCGCTTTATACGGCACCTGGTAAATATCCATACACACTGCAATCTTATCCATAAACTCCATATTCTTTAATTCAATATAAGTATTATAAACATTTCCCACCAAAGCCTTCGCCGCAAAATAATCTGCTTTTCGCTCAGTTCGATTCAAATCTGCTGAAACCTGATATACTTCTTCATTCCCATCCCCTTCAAACATAAGGTGATACAATTCATGCCATGCGGCAAAAAATTGATTCATCCGCGGCAGCGCCGTATTAATAACAGGAACTCTCTTATCTCCTACACGGTAAATCGCTCCGCACCAATGCTGATTTTCAATCGGCATCTGGATTAACCCATGTTGTTTCAAGATTTTAAAAGCAAGTTTTTCTTCCGACTTAATTCCTTCCCTTACATTATACCGTTCCAAAAAAAATAATAATTTATTGTTTATCTCTCCCTTAATCTCTATATTCTGCTCAACAATCTCATTAAGATTATCTGACGTAATATAGTCTGCCATCCATTCACCTCCTAAAACCTAATAATAAAAATCACATAGATTAATCAAATCTCCCAGTACCTCAAACATCTCCCGCTCTTTTTCCCCGGGGTGATAATCCTTCGGTTCATTACAGGAAAATACCGCCTGCAATCCCTCTCTTGCCGTCCTTCTCTCACTCATCAAATCCTGCTCCTCAACCTGCAAAGCATCCTGTATCCGACGCAGGTACTTTTCAAATGTGGTGATACTGCTGATTTCCCCTTCAAACAAATGATTAAGTGTCGGGCGGCTGATATTTACTCTTTTTGAAAATGAAATCTTTGTATAGCCTTGCTCTTTCATAATCTCAAATAGGTTTATTCCAACCTTCTTTCGTTCACTAAATAATATTTCTATCCTATTCTTATCCATTTCTCTCCTTTCTCCCACATCTGTTGTAAATATTATATTCTATTCTTGAAGAAAAGTAAAGATTTTGTAAATATTTTTTTTACATTATTTAAAATCCCTCGTCAGCATCCCATCATCCGTCAACAATTCTTCCACCGTCTCAATCCCCAGCTTTTTAAGCACTTTCCGCGCATAAGGATTCTCAAGCGGCGTCCGGTACTTGGCGCTGTCTCCGTAAGCATCCACATGCTTCGTTCCTTCCGCTACATCAAGAACTGCCTTAGGGCCGCCCACACATCCCCCGGCACATCCCATCCCTTCAAAGAAATTCGCATCTGTCCTTCCCTCTTTGATTCTCCGTATCATCTCCATACATGCCTTAGGGCCGTCCGCCTGCTCGGATTGGACGCGGATACTCCGGTCAGGACAGAGTTGATCTACCATCTCCGTCACAGCCTGGCTCACCCCGCCTGTCCGGGCATAAAGCCTTCCCGCCTTGGAAGCATGTTCCTTCCCGGCATCATGAAGCTCCTCCGGGCGGATATCCGCCGCATCAAAAATGTCCTGCACCTCCTGAAAAGTAAGCACATAATCCACCGCATCCGCAATATCCGGTTCCCTCGCCTCCTGCTTCTTGGCAAGGCAGGGTCCTGCGAACACCGTGATTGCATCTGGATGAATCCGTTTTATCATACGTCCGCATGCAATCATCGGGGACACGGCTCCCGGCACATGGGGCATCAGCTCATGGAAAATCTTCCGGATCATGGCAATCCAGACCGGGCAGCAGCAGCTTGTCAACTGGTAGTCCCCGCTTTTCTGCACATGCCGGTCAAATTCCAGAGCCTCCTTGAGGGTAAGGATGTCCGCAAACAAGGCAACTTCTACCATGCCCGTGAATCCCAATGCACGAAATGCCGTACGGAGTTTCCCGGGCGTAACAGCCTCACGGAACTGCCCGAAAAATGCAGGCGCTACCATCATATAGACCGGTCCCTTCGCTTCTCTCACTGCCTTCATCGCCGGGAGCGCATCCTTGCTTGCCGTCAGGTTCCCATTTTCACAGGCTTCAATACAGGCTTCGCATCCGGTACATAGAGAAGGATTAATCCTAAGCTTTCCATCCTCTTTCCGCTCAATCGCATCAAAAATACAGCTATTCTTACACGCCTGGTCATAAGCGCATTTCTCACACTCTTTCATATGCAGGACAGGCGCATATTTCTCCGGATGAAGAAGACAATCCAGATGGTAAGGGTCATACTCCTCCGGCAGCGACTCGTCCTGCGCAATCTTTCTCTGCAAAAGTTCCCGATAAAGTTCATCAAAAGTCTTCATAGTCCCTACCGCTCACTCCCGTCTATTCGGTCAACTTTTGACACATCGTCAATCTTCACGATACTTTTCTGCGGCTCACGCTTTTTCTTCTCCATCTCTTTGCGCTGCTGTTCCTTCTTTCTGGCTGCGTACAGATTGCCTGGAAGAAGGTCAAGTTTTAACTCCTTCATATTCCATATGCTCCTTTCAGCAAAATTGTTTCTTGCTAATAGTATGCATATTCCGGATAAATCTATACCTTAGAAATGCCTGTTACCGCAAAGACTGCCAGCTATTACCTCTGCACGGGTCTGCACATGCAAAACGGCTGCCCATAGCGGACAGCCGTTCTTACTTAACAAAATCTTATTCCATTATCTTAGCTTACGTTTCCGGTAAGCGGCTGCTGAAATCAATCCCATACAGGCAACGGCAGAAAATACATAAATCATAATGGTATTGGTATCTCCTGTCTTGACGCCCTGTGTACGGCTGCCATTCACTTTCCGGTTATTATCATACTGATCTTTTGCTGTATCACTTCCCGGATTTCCGGAACCTCCCGGAACCCATGAATCTCCGGAGCCTCCCGGACCTTCTTCCTCTTCTCCTTCGCCCGGTTTCGGAGGAATCTCCGTTCCCGGATTTTCTTCCTCTTCTTTATCGGCAACCCAAGTCGTATCCTTGTTGGGAGATTCAGCATTCCCCCAGCCCCGAACGACCTGAAGCGCATCCCCTGCACTGTCAAGTTTTACGCCTTCTTTTCCGTTAAGCGCTAAGGATTCGCCAGCGCTGTTCTTCATGGAAACGGTCCCAACGCGAAGCGTATCATCATCATTAAACAATGAATTTAATCCTGCAATATAAATATTCAGCGTATTGTTGACACGATATTCATACACCTTTGCCTTTGCCATAACATCCTTGCTGAATTCAATGACACTGCTATACCCGGTTGACGAAACGCTCATATCCGGGGTAACATCCAGTTTCAGGCTTAACGTAGAGATTTCCTCCTTCGCCGCATTGGGAATACACAAATCTACGGTATATTCCGTATTACCTTCATTGGGAGTGCAGGTAACACTGACCTCCTTTGTTTCTGCAGCAGATACCTGCAGCGGCAGCATTGCGATAAATGCGAACACTGCCATTATCATACCTAATCTAAATTTCTTCATGTTCTACTCCTTTTATCGCTCTAATTCTTCTTGCCACTCAGTGTTATATTCGGAAGCTCTGCCGGGAATTCCTCAAATATACAATCGCTGACTAGCCTCTGCCCTTCATTGGTCAAAGCATTATCCACTCGGTACAGCTCCGCCCTGACTGATTTCAGTCCGGTGTTCACATCACCCGGCGCAATCCAATAAATCCATGTCCCGTCGTAAACATCCTGAATATTTCCCGTCTCCGGTACATCCGAGAAGAGTACCTGATAAGATTTCAGCTTACCATCCGCATCGGCTCCGCCGACAATATTGCCGTCCTGATCGTACAGAATGACCACATTGTACGCAGAATTACCTTTATATTTTCCGGTAAATACGATAGAACCTGCCGGAATTACATCTTCCGCCTTATCCCCGTACTTATAAGCCGCTTCTAACTTACCGATTGCAGCCGTTCCTTCCGCTTTACGGAATTCCACGTCGTCGCCTGTCACGCCCAATACATCTAGCTCGGATATTGCAATCTCCACATCCTTCTGATTCTTGATTGACAGTTTGACTGCCGATGTCTGGTACAGCGCAATATTGCTGCTGCCCTCGACGCCAAAGTATACGGTGTTGACCTTATCTTTTCCAAATGTTCCGCTTGCCGCTTCTATCCATTCGCCCTCGGCATTACGGACAGAAACACTGTAATCCTTGATTGCCGTTCCGCTGTTCACAGTATACTGCAATCCAGAAACCGTAACGGTCTGGTTCAGCTCCATCACAACTTCCGCATTCACACCGGCCAATCCTGTATAGGTTGTATCCGCCTGATTGTCCACAGCCGACTTAATCGGCGCTTCTGCTTCCGGACCGCATGGCACGTACTCTTCCTCTACCTTATCTCCGCCGGTGAACTTGCTTGTCGCCTCCATATCATTGGTGCTGACGCTCCAGTATGTCTTGTCAATATTTCCCTTATGACTGATCTTCAAAGGAGCCATCCGCTTCACTGCAGAACGGTTCAGATGCTGATCGATCGCTGTCACCTCATAGGTCACTACACGATTGTTCAAAGTTGTGATCGTATCCGTAAATTCGTTTCCTGTTGCGAATCCAACGACTTCCTTCTCTTCGTCTCCATTAGAGGTTATGCAGCGTACCACCTCATATCCCAGCACATCTGCCTGATTCACTCCGGAAACCAGACTGAATTTCAGATTCACCTTGTTTGCAGCATCCGGATCCACCGTTGCCGTAGTACCGTCACTTAGCGCCTGTACGCCTTCCGCACTGAACGGACTGTTGGGATTCGCAATACGCTGTACCCTGGAATCGTCATTCACATAGTAAATCGCTCTCGTCTCCTTAGGGAAACAGTTTGCATAGTTAATCGTATCCGCATTCGGAGTCATACCCCAACGCTCGAAGAACTCAAGAATATTTTTCTGTGCCGCCGCGCAAGAAAGCCGCATCAAATCCTGATCCCTATCACCGCAAAGAGATAACAGCACATCTCCTGGTGTCGGCGCTTTTCCTGGATTTCTGGAATAAGCATCCACCCTTGCAAAGAACAGGTTCGCAAGCTGCTCGTCATAGTTCTCATAGGTCTTATAATTGAATCCATTATCATATGCCAGATGCAGCTGCCAATACATACCCAACTGCGTAAATACATTCGATGCGCGTCCCTTGGTCCCTGACGTTACTTTATCATATACATTCGGATACTGGAAACGTACGGAATCATTCGTATCTTTTGCCTGGGCAAGCACCGCAAAGTAGTTATTGGTTATCTCTGCAACCGCATAAGTACCCTGATTGATACAGTGGCCGATTTCATGGGCAATTCCCCATCCAAAGTATCTGCCGTCCACATATTTTCCATTGTCATGGGTCACAGTCTTTCCACCGCCTATGATATCCGGCGCAGACCCCCACTCAATACCGATATGGTTGCCGGATGCATACATGAATGCTCCTGCGAACATGGTCTGATAACGAATATTCAGGTGGTTTGCCGGGAACTTATCCTTCGCATCCGCCGCATTATTATTCAGTCCCTTATGCTGATAGAACAGGTACATCATGTTCTCCATAGCTTCCATGGACGTTACAAGCTTCCGGGCCTTCTCCTCTGTGCTTCCGGTCCCGACTCCTGCAAGAATCTGTTGTGCAGGAAGCGAAATCATCATCGTATCCAGCATGATATCGGAAGCCCCTAAGATACAGTCATTGGCAACATAATCATATTGTACAAGTTTGTTTGTTGAATTCTTATGTACCTCATTATGCTTCGTTTCAATCTCGGCTATATAAGCCTCCAATTCCTCAATATATGCTTTTGCTCTCGTAAGCCGCTCTTCTGCGCTTGCTGCATCCATCTTCGTATAAAGATCCAGTATCGGCACCTGTACGCCTCCGCTCACACGTACGGCATATTTATCATTAGCATTGTTATTCGTATACTGGATATATAACGCCCCGCCAGTTTCCTTGTTGAGCGACCAAAGTTTCGGAATCGTAATCTCATTCCTGCCGACTTTCAATGTTGCAACTACTTTGAACATGGAGGCTGCTTCCGAGTGGTACTGTGTACTTACAAGCTGCAAGTTTGTACTGTCACCGGTCCGCTTCGTATTATGTCCGACATAGACTGTGATTTCCTCACCAGCCGCCGCCGTAACTCCAAGGGGCTGCCATGCATTCAGGCCGCCAAATCCACGTCCCACATCCTTCGTATTGATGGTATTATGAACCTCAACCGTTCTTCCAAGGTTGCCGTCCGACAGGATATCCTTAGCCGTCTGAAGTTCGCGTTCCAGATTGGCCTTATCCGGATGGTATTCCTTGCTGACCGGATCTGTCGTGTTGATTCTCTTATCCAGTTCATTAATCGTATCCATCGTTACTTCTGGTTTCAGCTCTGTATGGAGATCGTTCGTATAGAGAGCCATAATATCTTCTTCTATGGAATCATATTCATAGAAAGAAACCTCTGAAATCGAAATCGTTCCATACACATAAACCCTTGAAAGCGCAAATTGTATCTTCTTCGCCGTAATTGGTCCCGGGAACCTGAGCATATAATAGATACGTCCTTCTTCATCTGCCTTTCTCAGCACACGCACAGCGCCTCGGTCAATCTCATGTGCCTCTCCTGCCTCATCCCAATACCTTACCCGCGCATAGCCATAGTTCTGGCTCTGGACAGATACCTCCTGGAATGCAAGCCGATCCATCGTATATGGCTCGTCAAATTCATAGATCAAACCACGATTGCCAAGAGGATTAAATCCACCGCCGTCCCAAGAGTTCACAACATAATGGGAAGTAGGAATATTATCCACGGTTCCCCATGCCGTACCTTTCTCCTTATCCAACGGGCTGTCCTGCATCTCTCCGTTCCCGTATGCTGCACTGATAATATGTTCGCTGACCTGACCTTTTTCAGCCCTGTTTATCTGCTTGTACTTAGGCATCTGTGCCGGATTCTGATCCATCGTCGATGCCACGCTGGTCTTAGACGGTTTACTCTCCCCAACTTCATTCACACCCGTCACATAAAGTTCATAATCTGCCTTATCCTTCAAATCCGTAATTGTATACTTACTGTCTTCAATCCCTTCAATTTTCGTATATTCCTGCGTACCGGCTTCCCTGTAATATATATTGAAATAATCCGTATCCTTCATCTTCTTCCAAGATACGTCGATTGCCTTATATTTTCCGGTCGCATTCACATAATCCGGAGCGTCCGGCGCTTTATCTACCTTAGGTATCACTGTAATCGCACCGCAGTAACCGCTCTTCCACGCGCCGTTTACAGACTGCACGCTCACCTCGTACTCATTATCGTTCACGAGTTTTGCATTGCCTTCTTTCAATGCTGATACAGTGAGGGAATTTCCTCTTACAGAAATAACGTCTTCCACAACTTCTTCCTGTTTGTCTACCTCAACCGTTCCTTTGACGCGTACTTCATATCCTGTAACGTTCACACAAGGATTCCATGACACAACGAAGGACTTATTTCCCCGTACTGCGGTAAGATTTTCTGGAATATTCATCTCAGGCGCCGGAATCCGTTTATCCATGCCATTCACAAACTCTACCTTAGATATCTCCGCAAGATTATTGTTCTTCGTGCCTGTAATCGTAAGAGTAACTCTCTTTACTGCCACCTGACTGCCCAGGTTGATTGCAATATTTCCAAAACTATCTCTTGTTACGCTTACCCTTTCATCCTCAAATAAAGCGTGTGTCCCTTCCGGTAAAATGGAAACTGTGGTTTTCTTTTCGACATCCGGTTCTTCCGCATCCACATAGGTAATCTCAACGGTTCCATTCTCCACCGGGTTCGCCTCATTAGAATCAATAACGATTCCATCCGTCTTGATGTCTTTCGCAAACTCAAACTCTACCGATACCGGGTTCGTGGAAGAGATTTCCCCGCTTGCCGGTCTTAAAGCCACACTGCCTTCACCGGTCAATAAACTGTCCAAAAGACCGCTCTCTACAACCGTATTGCTCCCTTCCTTTTGTCCGATGGCGGACGCAGGTACGTTCGTCTGTATGGTCGCACTGGCATCCGGTACTTTGCCCTCCTGAAAATAACCTTGTACAAAGAAATTCAGATCAGCAAGATCCACCTTCCCATCCCGATTCAAATCCATCGAAGCAGACGTTCCGTTATTTTCTTCGCCCCGGTCTACGGAATCAATCGTATCGACAAGAGCTTTTTTATCTTGGTCGTCAATCTCTCCATTACCGTCCACATCACCGATACGAAGGACTCCCGGATGACAATTCAAATCTTTCGCCTGCAGTACGCCCGCCTCATTTTCCTCGAAGTAGGCGCCCAGAAATCCTGTCGTGTACATCAGCTTATAGGCCAGTCCTTCCACCGTAATCTCACGGTTACGGGTACGGTATCCCGGCGCTGATATGGACAGATTATACTTTCCGTCTTCCAGTCCGCTGCCATCGCCATTAAACGTAACTTCACCCTGAAGTTTATCGGAGCTTAAACTCCCCAGCGTTATATTCTTACTTACAGAATCACCCTTTGAATCTGTAAGCGTAATTGTGAATGTAATATCACTCTTAAAATCAAGCGCCTGAATGATGCCAACATCAATCTGCCCCTTTACATTCTTGCTGTCCAATTCATTCGCCGATAACACACCGATATCGTCCAATGCTTCCGGCGGATTGGTATCCGGCGAGTTCCCCGTAGGTTCGCCTCCATTCTCACCTTCTGCACCCTCACTGCCAACAGGTTCGCCTGCAGGTGGGTTTCCCCCATCTCCTCCGCCAGGCGTCGTGTCTTCTCCTCCTGCCGGCTCATCCAAACCGGCAGTCTGTTCCGCTGCCGGCGTCCCTGAATCAGGGTCCGTCGCAAAACTCTGCATACATGGTGCGAGTACTAACACTGCCGCCAGCATCAATGAAACTATACGCTTCATACTTCTCTCCTTTCCCTTTCTCCCCTTATTTTTATATTTACCGGTTCATTCTAAGCAGTCTCCCGCAAAGCTCCCCAAACATAAATATATCATAACTATCGTCTTGCCTTCAACAAATATTAACGTTAAAATTTACAATTTTATAAATTTTTTGTAAATTATGGAAACGCTTCACACCCACCACAATATATAGTGTTCAAACAAAAGAGACCGGCTTTAAAAAGCGCCTCCCAAAGCCCTTCAAAGACTTCCGAAACCGCCTCAAAAACCCGGTCACGCCGCCCGCCGAAGAATCAATCTACTCCCACAGGCTACTTGTCATTCTTCTTATTCTTAACCATCTTAATCACTGCCCCAACGATTGCGATTCCTGCCACCGCATAAAATAAGATATCAACCATTCTCTCTTCCTCCTGCTATTCTTAAATCCTGTCCACTCATCGGTAATTATACCGCCCCGTTGATTTCTCAAGATGCTCCTTCATAGCCTCCGAAGCTCCTTTTGCATCCTTTGCCAGAATCAGCCCATAGACCTTCTGATGCTCTTCATAGATAGCCCTAAGCTGTCCTTCATCCACCATGCCGCTTCCGCTGACATGGCGCATCAGATTGCTGATGGTCTGAATCATGCTGTAAATCACAGGATTGCCGGAACACTCCGCAATACAGATATGGAACTCCAGATCCTGGTTCAGAAATTCTTTAAAATCCCGCTCCACATAAGCCTTATGGAGCCGATGGGAGATTTCATACAGTTTCCCCCTGCTTTCCTCGTCCATGCATCCGGCCGCCAGATAAGCCGCCTTCACCTCCAGGAGATTGCGCACCTCCACAATACTGTCAATCTGGCTTCCATTTAAGAAGAGAGACCATGACAGAGGAACGATAAAGAAACTTGCCTCATGGTTGCTGATATAAGTTCCCTGTCCCGGACGGATATCAATCATCCCAAGAACCTCCAGCACCTTCAGCGCCTCCCGGATTGCCGAACGCCCAACGCCAAGCTCGGACGCCAAACTCCTGTCCGATTCAATCTTATCGCCCTTTTTCAACCGCTTTTCAAAAATCTGCTCGGCAAAATACATGGTCAGCCGGTTCACCAGATGGTTGATACTGCCCTTCTTCGCGCTCCCAGCTCCCGCCGGGTCGGCTGACCCATCTTCCGACAGAATCATCGGAAGCTTCTCGGCAAATTCCTCCGGCGGTATGGAAAACAGCATCGAGTCAATGCCAAGGCTTTCCGACACAGCAAATATCACCTCGTTCATCCTTACCCCATCCCTGGACTCAAGGTTCGAGTAAGTCGCGATGCTCATGGACGGCTTTTTATCCGCCGAGGAAAGAAAGCGCTCGATAAACTCCTTCTGGGTGAGCCTGAGCGCATTCCTCAGCAAGCGGAGATTCTCCTTTTTATTTGCCGGGTTCATTCCTGTCATATCCCTCTCCATTTCCAAATATGCCGCCTTGCCCGGAAAGGAGGCTAAAAAGCTCCTTTTACGGCAAGACAGCATATTCTCCTGTCATATACCTATCTTGTAAGCAAATCCTTTGCAAGCTCCGTCATAACTACAGATGCTTTCGCAAAATCACTGTACTTCGTAAATTCTACCGGGCAGTGGCTCCGTCCTTCCTTACTTGGAACGAACAGCATCACCGTCGGGATTACCTGGCCGATTTCCAGCGCGTCGTGTCCGGCGCCGCTTGGCAGCTTCTTGTAGCTGTAGCCTCTTGCCTTACAGCTCTCTTCCATAATATCCAGCATCTCCTGGGAAAGCCATACCGGCGTGATTACCAGCTTGGTATCAATCTCATAGCTTCCGCCCATCTCCTGTACTTCCCGGTCAAGGGCGGCGCGGATTCTGTTTGCAATATCATTGATGTTGTCATTGTTCTTGGAACGGATGTCCACCGTAAACTCAACCTTCTCGGCAACGATATTCATTCCGCCCGGCGTCGTACGGATGAAGCCTGTGGTAGCTACGGTTCCGTCAGCCTTCTCACGCGCCCAGTCCGGAATCTTGGAGATAACCTTCGTCGCCGCATCCACTGCGTCCATACGCATATCCATCGGGGTTGTCCCTGCATGGTCAGCCCTTCCGTGAACCGTTACCATGTAACGCTGGATACCAACGATACAGTCAACCAGACCAAGCTCGATGTTCTCTGCGTCAAGGACCGGTCCCTGCTCAATATGTAACTCAAGGAATCTGCCAATCTTATCCACGTCCCACTTCGCATCCTCAATCTTCTCCGGGTCTAACCCGTACTCTTTCATTGCATCGTAGATACTAACGCCGTTGGTATCCGCAAAGTTCTTGCAGTACTCCACGTCCCTGTTGCCCAGCATTGCGCCGGAGCCAAAGTATCCTGTTCCGAACCGCATACCTTCCTCGTCGCAGAATCCGACTGCAACAAAATCTCTCTTAGGAGTCACTCCCTCTTCCTTCAACTGCCTTGCGACCTCGATTGCGCAAACCGCTCCTGCAATTCCGTCAAAGTCTCCTCCGTTCACTACAGAGTCAAAATGTGAACCCATCATGACACATGGCTCATCCGGATTCGTCCCTTTCATCACGCCGATGACATTTCCCGCTGCGTCTTCCCTCACCTCAAGCCCGGCTTCCTCCATAATCTTCTTGAGGTAATTCACCGCACCTCTTGCCTCCGGAGTAAACGGAAGCCTCGTACAGCCGTCTCCCGGTGTCGCTGTAAACTGCTTCAGACACTCCAGGTCCTTTGCTATTCTGCCTGTAATCTCTTCAATCGCCATAATGATATTCTCCTTTCATCCTATTTCTTTGGCTTTATTATAAATGTTTTCACCGGCGAATACAACATGGCAGCCACCATAATTACAAATCCTACCAGGCAAATCGTGTCATTTCCACTGCCAAGACCTGCCAGTATGATAAAAAACGCTGCCATAATCACGATAAAAGCGATTGTAAGCCCGCCTTCTTTTGTTTGAAAAAAACTTTTCTTCTCCATTCTCTGTCAGACTCTCCTTCCTACAAGACCCTCATAACGTAATTGCAATCTGTCAGATTGCCACCAACAGGAACAAAATAGCGCCGATTACAATGGTCGTAGGCACCGTCAGCGCGATAATCTTCTTGAGGACCTCGCCCTCTCTCCCGAGGATGCTTGCCGTTGTCGTACCAAGGATAATCTTGCTTGGGCTGACCGCGCTTCCGATTGCCCCGCCTGCCGACTGTGCGCCTAAGATGGCCGACGCATCTACGTTCAGAAGGTTTGCCGTCGTCATCTGGAATCCGCCGAACAGGATGTTCGAGCTCATGTTGCTTCCTGTCATAAAGGTTCCAAGAAGCCCTACGAACGGCGCCAAGATCACGTATACCTTGCCTAAGACATTTGCGATTCCGTTTGCCAGTACCACCGTCTGTCCGGTCCCGTCCATAATCTTTGACATAATAACCAGACCGATAACCGCGATACCGGACGGCATGGTCATAGAGATTGATTTTACGAAGATCCTCTTCACGCCGCCGTCCCGAATCCAGCCATGCTTCTTATAATAAAGGAGTCCGACGATTGCCGATATGAACAGGAACATACTGGCATGGGTGAAAGGCGTAAACGGTGAAAAACTCTCTACCGCCGCATTCACATGCCCATATCCTGTGGAAGTCTCCGGGAACGACAAACCAAATGATATCTGTCCCAATAATGCATTGACCGGTTTTATCAAAAGCACAATCAGCGTAAGGGCCGAAAGCAGGAAATAGGGCACGAATGCCTGAATCAGGCTCATATCGGAAGGCGCCTCGCTTCCTGTACTTCGTTCCTCGAACTCGCGGTTCATGATCGGACTGTCAGCGATACTCCACTCTTCGCTGTACATCTTAATCCTTCCAAGCAGCAGAATCACGATTAATGACACGCATGCCGGAACGAAACAGCAGATGGTGGTGTTAACCTGGCTTAACAGAAGCTCTCCGCCGCCCTGAATGACTGCCATAAGGGCTACCGCCGGAAGGCCTTTTTTCAACGCCTTGCCTTTGCCGTAAAACCAGCAGGTGGCAAACCCGCCAATAGCGTTCCAGAACCAGATAAATGCCGCCGTCCACATCGCCGTCACCAGATATTCCTTGCTGCCAACCGAAAGCCCTGCCGACATGGCAAGGGAATCCCATGCGGCGCCAAGGGTTCCGAAGGTGTTGCCCCACGCCTGGCCAAGAAGCGGTATAATGACCGCCCACAAAGGCTTCACGCCGATACCGATAAGGAGCGGCGCGCCTACGGCCACCGGGACGCCAAAGCCTGTAATTCCCTGATTGGTTTCTATTTTAATAAGAGAATTCTCAAAGGGGCCTCCCTCTATATCCGCAAATCGAATATCCGTTATTTTCAATTCGGACGGGGATGAATTCGTATTTACATTTTCCTGCATCATTTCTTTTATACTCATAGCTTTAATTGCCTCCATAATCTATATATCTGCTCTAAAGGCCGGATGCCTTCTGAATAATCGCTTCCTCCGTAGTCTCTCCGTAAGCAAATTCCGAAACAATCTCTCCCTCGCGCATCACCAGAATCCGATTGCTCATCTGCATAACCTCCGTCAGCTCGGAGGATACCATAATAATGGAATTCCCCGCCTGTGTAAGCCGAGAAATAAGCTCGTATATTTCATGCTTTGCATTTACATCAATTCCACGTGTTCCTTCATCAAACAAAATTATTTCAGGTTCAATAAACAGCCATTTGGCCAGTACTACTTTCTGCTGATTTCCGCCGCTTAGCTTTCCCACCTCTTTCTCACTGCTGCTTGTGATAATATTTAAGCGCTTTATGTAATCCGCTGCTACGGCTCTCAGCTTTTTATCTAATATCACCCCATTTTTTATCAGCTTTTTAAGGCCGATAAAGCTGATGTTATGCTCAACGGTGTCACCCAGAATCAAGCCGTCATAATGTCTGTCCTCCGTCACAAATCCAAAGCCTGCTTCAATGGCATCCTTCGGACATTTCGGCCGGTACTCTCTTCCATGAACCTCTATTCTTCCCGACAAAATCGGATCCAGGCCGAATAAAGCTCTTAAGACTTCTGTTCTTCCCGCCCCTACAAGTCCCGCAAATCCCAGAATCTCTCCTTTGTGAAGTTCAAACGAAATATTTTTTACCCTATTCGTATGGAGAGCTTCTACTTTAAGAACTGTCTCTCCGATCTGTGTATTGACAGCCGGATATATCTGCTTCAATGTACGGCCAACCATAAGCTGCACCAATTGATATTGATCTACCGCAGACGGCTCCTCTATGGTTGTTACCTTCTCCCCATCCTTTAATACCGTAATTTTATCCGCAATCTCAAACACCTCATCCATATGGTGCGAAATATAAATAATTCCTACTCCGGCTTCCTTCAATTTTTTTATCAGCTTAAACAGTGTTTTTACATCATTTTCCGGCAGGACAGCAGAGGGTTCGTCCAGGATTAAAATCCGCGGTGTTGACTTTACCGCCTTGGTAACCTCAACGCGCTGAGCATTTGCCACGGAAAGCTCCGAAACCATCTGAGACGTATCAATGCCAAAAAATCCAAGGGAGTCCAAAAGCTCCTTTGCTTCTTCATGCATTTTTCTGCGATCAATTACCCCTGCCCCTTTTATGGGAAAATTATCAAAAAACAGATTTTCCGCCACATCTGCCGTAGGAATAAGCGAAAAATGCTGCTGTACGGAATAGATTCCAAGCTTTTGGGCATCCAGCGGCCCGGAAATGGAAACTTCCTTACCGTCCATGCGGATACTGCCTTCATCCTTCCTGATACTTCCGCAAATAATTTTTATGAGGGTGCTCTTGCCGGCGCCGTTTTCACCCACTAACGCCAGCACCTCGCCCTGATTCAATTCAATATCTACCTGATTCAAAACCGTAATACCGGAATATTTCTTGGTGATTCCCTTCAAAGAAAGTAAAGGCTTCATAGTGTATTCTCCTTTTTACGGGATGTACTTCCATATACTGCCGCAAGAATGATCATGCCCTTGATAATCTGCTGCCAATAAATACTCACATTAAGCAGATTCATTACGTTGCCGATCAATCCCATTACAAGAGTGCCTACCAATACACCTCCTACGGTCCCGACGCCGCCTGTCATACTTGCCCCGCCTATAACAACGGAAGCAATTGCCGTTAATTCCCAGCCGTCCCCCACGGAATTGGATCCAAGCGTTAATCTGGAAGCCATTATAATGCCGCCGACAGCACACAGAAAACCGGAAAGGACATAGGTTGACATCTCTACCAAATTTACATTCACACCGCTGAGGCGGACAGCTTCTTTATTTCCGCCGAATCCCTTGATATATCTTCCGTGTCTCATATGCTCAAGCATATGATTTAAAATGATTGCGAGAATCACCCAGATAACAGCCACAATCGGAATGTACCATATCATTGTATTTCCCAGTTTTAAAAACGCATCGTTTTCATAAAAAATCTGCTTTCCCGTAGATAACAGCAAGGCAAGTCCGCTGTATATATTTAGTGTGGCCATTGTCGCTATAAAGGGAATGAGCTTAAAACGGCTGATTAATAAACCATTTATGAATCCTGCCGCAATGCCTGCCGCCAATGCCGCTGCTGCCGCCGCCGGAATAGACATTCCCCCTTTGAGTAACAATGAAACAATGATTGTTGTCAAATTGACAATGGCTCCCACAGACAGATCGATTCCGCCGGTCAGTATTACCAGCAATTCTCCCAAAGCGAGAATACCTACCGCCGCGTTTTGTTTCAGCAGGTTGGAAATATTGGTACCCGTAAAAAATTTATCACTTACCACTGTTGAGAACAGAACCATAACAGCAAGCAATATATATTTTGAATTTTTAGTCAGAACCCTTTTCATATTGCTGTTTTTTTCCATGATATCCCCCAATCCAAATAAGGGGCTGCCGCATCTGCAACAGCCTCTCAGTATATGACTTAGAAACCGTAATCATAATATTCATCTACGTTTTCATAGTTAATAATGATAACCGGCAGAAGATACTCAGCCTCAATCTCTTCTCCGTTAAAGATGGAGTCCAGAACATCCATGGTAAGCTCCGCAATCATAATCGGGCTGTTTAAGCCTGTAACCAGATCCGGCCCGTTTTTGCCGCCGGCATTTTCCTTCATTTTATCAAAGAACGCTTTTTCGCCGTCAAATCCTGTAATCACCTTAACATCTGTTCTGTTTGCATTGTTAATTGCGGTAAGGGCGCCTAAGGACTGCGCATCATGATGGCCGATTACGACATCGATGGTATCATTTGCCGCCAGCATTTCCTCCATCTGTACCATACCGTCATTCTCACCCACGTCAGTAGGAGCATAGCGCTCATCAATCAGCTTAAATCTTGCCATTTCTCCCTGATCAGCCATTCCGCCCATCACACCGCCAAACCGGAAAGCGGGACAGCCCGTATCCGTCGGTGTGCTTCTGACATAAACCACATTGCCGCCGTTATATTTTTCTCCTACATATTGGCCAATACCGCGGGCAATCGCAAAGTTGTCAATTCCAATATAGGTATATCCGCTTCCTGCGGAAGTATTATCCACACAGATAAGCGGAATCCCTGCTTCCTCACAAAGCTTCACAACGGAAGGCACAATTTCATCGCCGACCGGATTCAAAACAAGTGCTTCTACTCCCTGTGCTATCAAATCTTCCGCCAGCTTCAGCTGTTCTTCCGCCGCTCTGTTCTGGCTGGCCGTCATGCTTACCTTAACGCCCTTTTCCGCGCACAGCTCCTCAAACCGCTCGCTCATTGCGGCATGATAAGTGGTTCCAAGGGTCAGCTGAACATAGCCTATGGAGTGACCTGCCGCGCCATTACCGCTTCCGGTATTTTCCGCTGATTCATCAGGCCCTTCTTTCTCTGCTGCCGGTACTTCCGCTTCCGGGGCCCCCGGTGCGGAATCGCTCCGACACCCCGCCAGACAAAGCGTAAATAACATCACTCCGCATAAAAGGATACCCAACCATTTGTTTGATTTACTCATTTGTTTTCCTCCCTTTCTTAAGGTTTTCATAATTATTCAGAATCCCGCTGGCATCAACCGGGAAATCCGTTCCGTTTTTAAATAGCCCCTACTCTTTTATATACGGCTTCCAGTGAATCTCCCTCATTAAGTCCCCGCCGTACTTCATCCTCTTTTTTAATTGTCTCCAGAGCTTTCTCAATTACCTCTTCCGAAATTGCCTGAGGTATTACGGCAATTCCGTCTATATCTCCAAAAATCAGGTCGCCGGGATGAATCGTCACACCATGAAAATTCACCGGAATCTGACATTCATTGATCTCCATACGGCCTTTTGACGTCCTGGGATCGCAGCTTACGTAAAAGAGAGGGAACTCCATTTTCTTCAGAGCCTTCATATCTCTGACACAGCCATCCAAAAGTACGCCCGCACCATTCTTCTTTTTTACTGCCGTAGCAAAAAGCTCTCCGAACACGGCGCAGTTATAATTTCCTCTTGTCACAAGAACATAGATTTCGCCCTCTCCAAGCTGATCCACGACTTTGCACTGAGCTGTTAAAGGGCTCTTTGGCATGGAATACACCTCCGTAGCTATACTGGTAAATGCCGGCCCAAAAATCACGGTGTTCTCATCCAGCGGTATCAGCCTCTGTCCGATTCCCTGACTGC
>OFGE01001203.1_pt1 | contig 23944 bp, 22 predicted proteins | sample 1521681 | NCBI WGS metagenome assembly OFGE01 (sample SAMEA3504093, study PRJEB24116) | mouse gut metagenome | biome: mouse gut; feature: mouse-associated habitat; material: faeces | place: Denmark | collected 2011
TTTAACATTTCAGCTCTCGAATTTTAACAAATGCACCGGAATTTCGGCTTGACCCGTTCTTTGTCATATACAGTTGAACCGTGGCTCTCGGCTAATTATTGTAAAAAGAAAGCGCGAGCCAACTATGCACGTCCTAAGTGATGGCCCTGAGAAAGCCAGTGAGCAGATGTAACAATAGCAGCCCACGCTATACGCGTGAGAACCACTATGCTATCCTTGCTCGAATGAAAGTTTCTCAGGTTTTCACTTACAAGATAAGCATAACGCTTCTTATTTTTCCAAAATGTCGTGGAAAGGTCATAGCCTTTCCGATTGCAAATTTAGCTAAAATATTTGAGAACGAGGGCGTAATCGCGATAGAAAATTCAAGTTATATTTTGCGGAATGGAAAAGATTGGCTACCTTTGCACCGAAATATTTGAGAAATTTCGGTGCTAATAAATGTTAATATGGATAGCGCAGAGCGAGGAAATATTAAGCATTATGTTATGAAGAGTATTGATGAGAGCCAACCTCACTCAATATTCTTTATATCTGATTATGCCGATTTGGGAGCGGCTGAAACAATCAGAAAATATTGCATGAGGCAACCATATCCGGCGTGCTTGAAAAAGCCGGACACGGCATTTATATAAAGCCCAAAATTTCAAGATTTGGAAAGGTTCCCGTGCCTCTTGAAAAAATAGCGAGAGAGATAGCCGACCGGGATAAGTGTAAGATACTGCCGACCAGGAGCACTGCGGCAAATCTAATAGGTCTGTCAACACAGGTGCCTATGAATTTATCCTATATTACGACCGGGTCAACACGAACAATAAAGATAGGTGACAGAAAGATTTCATTTCGCCATGCCTCTCCCAAAAATTTCGCCGCAAAAGGGAGAGTAATACCCTTGTTGATACAGGCTATTAAAGAAATTGGAGCGAAAAATATATCGGTAGTCGAGTATGAGGCAATAAGGCTGTTTATAGATAAACAGCAAGACCCTTATCTTCAAGAAGATTTACCACTTGCCCCGGCATGGATCCAAAGAATAATAAAGAAACTGATGCAAGAATGAAACATTGGCAACAATTAGAGGTTGTTTAATAATGCTTGTTAACGACAGGGTGGTGTATTTTATGTTAAGGTGCAGTTTATGAGGAGGGAGCAATGGGGTTCCATTGTGACCGACGAGTAAATGTGCGTTAACATAAAAGACGCCATGCAGAAGTAATTTTAAATTTTTGTTAAGGTTGTCAACAATGGAATTGGCAACCCCTCCGAAATTTTTGAGTGTCTTTATCCCTTTGCTTCAGTCGCATAGCCCGCTATGCTCCTTCGCCACAGGAATAAATCCGTCTGAAAATTTCGGCCCTGTCATTAACAAGCATTATTAAACAACCTCTTAAGCATTGAGGAACGGCTCGATGTCCTCGAAATAACATCTGCAAAAACACATCTGCCACAGTTGGCAGTAGAAAAAGACTGGTGGGTGACAATGGTACTTAAAGCATTGTCACCCACACAGCATTTCGAGCTAATGTCATTCAAAGGCGGTACGTCTTTATCGAAGGGCTGGAATTTGATTAACCGTTTCAGTGAAGATATAGACATAGCCATGCGTCGCGAGGGAAAATTCAGCATTGCGTCAACGTCAGGCAATCAGTTGGCGAAAGTAAGACGAGCAGCCCGTCATTATATCGTGCGAGAATTGCCGGAGGAACTGACAGAAGCTCTTAACAAGATGGGCATTGTTGATTTCACAATAGAGCCGGAGCTGACAAGAACGGATAATGAGGGCAACACCACCGAACTTCGGGCAACTACACACCCGTCTACAATCTTCGTGCGCTATAAATCAATTTTGCCGGAGGAATCGGAATATATCGAGCCAAAGGTAAAAATTGAAATAAGCTGCCTGTCAATGGACGAGCCGGTAGACGAAAAAACATTACGGAGTTTCATGGCGTTCCTTATCCCGAACTCGCGTTGGTAAATATTCAGGGACACTTGTAGTAATCAGCCATGATTCATATTTTGTTAAAAAGCTGGTGCTGACTACTCAAATTAACCTTATGCTATAGACGTTGTTAAGAAATCAAGCCCAATAAGGATTCTATTTGAGGAAGCAGTGGACGCATGCCGTCATTTATCACAATAGAGCGATCTATGCGTCCTAATGCATCCGCCTCGTCTCTCTGAGCCTTTATGCGTGCCAAAACTTGTGCAGGTGCAAGTGAGTTGCGCCTGCACACCCGTTTCACCCGTAACTGCTCAGGGGCCACAACTTCCCATACGGCATCTACTTCGCCATCCAATCCGCTTTCGCACAAAACCGCGCATTCTATGAACAATGTGTTTTGATCATGCCGCATGTTGCTCCATTTACGAAAATCTTCACGTACTGCCTTGTGCACGGCTCCGTTCAGAAGTTTTAGCCTGTATTCATCAGAAAAGACAACGGAAGCCACTATCTCGCGATTTATTTTTCCAATGGCGTCCACTGACTGCGGATGTATTTTTTTGACAAGGAAATCTTTGACGACAGGACTGTTGTCCATTATGGATTTTGCCGCTGAGTCGCTGTCGTAAACGCAATATCCCATGTTGCGCAGCATTCGGCTGACAACACTTTTGCCTACACCTATACCTCCGGCAAGCGCAATCACGTACGGCGATTTATGACAGGTATTCATTTTTCTATTATGTATTCCGCGCTATCGGTCGAGAGATACACGTTCTGCAGATTTTCGTCTACGTCCACAAGACGCAGCCGCATGTTATGCGTAGGCGCAGAGCGGTCAATCTGCCTATAATCCGCCACTACGCGGAACTGCGGAGAGCTATGTTTGTATATGCTTGCAGGAAGCATGTAACTCACATTTACCTGTGCGGGAAATGTGATAAGTTTTATGCCTGCAGGTACGTTGACTGGTTCAATGACCACACGGCGCGTTTTCACAATAAGAGGCTCGACACGGAATGTGACATCCACACTGTCTGGTATGGCTCGCGTTCTCGGCGGCGTCACGAGGCGCACCCTCACAGTGGTGGTGGCATTAAGGCCCGAAAGGCGGATGGGCTCAGTAGCGATGGCGTTAAGTCCGCTACCGGCCGAACCTACAGAATATATCGTAACAGAGTCGGGAGAGAACACCGGTCTGCCCATAAGGGCCACCTGGGGCCCGGGAGTAACCTTATAGTCAAGCACCACTGGTCTCCGACGGCCTCGGGATGAGGTGTAGAGAAGATTAAGCGAATCGGGGTTAGCCGACAGCACAGTAGCCCCGGCAACTGTACTCCTCGCAAGCGTTTTCAGTTCCGACGAACTAAGTGCCAACACTCCGCGCGAGCGGTATGCGCGCCAGTCAACCCGCAATTCCGGATAATGGGTCAGTGTGCTTTTCAACAAATCGGTACGGCGAGCACGCATACTTACATTGACAAACTCCGGAGGGGTGGATACTATTATTACCGAATCCGGCACATGCTCGATTTTCAACCGCATGTGCATATCCACCTGATCTTCCTCATTGAGAGACAATACCACCCACAATATTGCAGATATGGCAAGAAACACCCCGAATGTCAGGATGTTCTTGCCACGTTGAGTACGGGCGGCACGGCTTAATACAGCCATGCGCCTTTTTATGTCGAACCTCACGGCGCCGTGCTTGTTGCGGCAGATTACTTTTTATCGGACTGCTCGGCAGCCTGAGACGCTTCTGCGGCAGAGGGATAAACCGAGCCTTTGTCTATGCGGATGCGTACGCCGCTGGCAATCTCGAGAAGGAAATAATTGTCGTTGTCGTTCACGTCGACAATTTTACCATGGATTCCGCCGGCCGTAACCACATTGTCGCCTTTAGTAAGGCTTTCGCGGAATTTACGTATTTCTTTTTGGCGTTTCTGCTGCGGACGAATCATGAAGAAATAAAATACCACAAAGAGGATAATGATAAGTCCCCAGCTGGTAAAGAAGTTGCCTTGTTGTGCGGCTTGAAGAAGGATGTAGTTCGAAGTCATGTTTGGTATTGGTTGATAGCGTTATAACAATTTATAGTTCTATTTGTTCAGCACGCCTTCCGAGCGCAGGTATTCACTTACGGCATATAGCAGTCCGTTCACAAACTGGCCACTGCGTGCCGTGCTGTAGCTGTTGGCAATCTCTACGTACTCGTTCATCGTGACGGGTACTGGTATTGCCGGATAGTTTAGAAGTTCGGCTATGGCGCAGGTCATAATGACAATGTCCATGAATGCGAGGCGTTCGGGATCCCAATGCTCGGCGTTTATGAATTTGTCGATATAGCTGCGGTACTCGTCGCGGTGCTCCACCGCCAATGAGAACAATTCCGGGCCGAAAGCCTCGTCCTCGTCATCCTTGTACTGAGGGAGGAAAGGCAATGACGCATCCTGCGGGGCAGAAGCCATCTGACGCAAACTTTTAAGAACGAATGTGCCCATTACCTGCATGTCATCGTTCCAAAACAGCGAACGGCTCTCCATCGCGTCTGCGAGCACCTCGCTCGGAAGAATTATAGTCTTGCACACTTCACGCCAAAATTCGCAATCGGCTGCATAATCCACCATCGGCGCCGCCATATAGTTCCGATATACATCGGAAGAAATAATCTCGTCAAGCAGACGCGGCACGAGCACCGGATCGTCGCTCCACATGGAGGGACGCTTTTCAAGTCGTTCAGAGAAGTTCTCATCGGCAAGAAGACGCTCTATGAATGAATTTTCCACAAAACGCATTTCCGGATTCAAATCCTCAGCTGTGGGCACATATTTCTCTTTTGCAGCATCAATGCGCGAGCGCTGTTCGCGCGTCAGTTCGACCAGCAACTCAAATATACCATAATATAAGTCGTAGGCTTTGTCAAGGGAACGTTGCAGGTCGGATTTGGCATTCATATATCCAAGACGCGAGTCGCCGAATGCGGCAAGCGACGACTTTGCTGCATCAAGTCCCATCTGCAGCCCTTTGCCGGTAAACCCGGGCAGGCTGCGCATGGCTGCGGCGACACCGCCGTCTTTAAGCAACACGCTTTCAAGAACTACGCTCCAGAACCGTGCTTCGTCGGCCGGAGTGCGAGTTTTAATTTTCTTATAGTCGCGGAAAAGTTCCGATGCAGCTACTGCATCAGCAACACGCTGAAGGTGCGGACGAAGAATGTCGATGTCGGAATTGCCGCGGGTCAATACGGTTTTCAGTTCGTCGGTCTGTGCGAGAGCGGCACCTAAACGTCCTTCACGCAGCAACTTCTCAACTGCCGGAGCCTGAACGCCGCGCCCTCTCGCTGTAGTTATGCCTGACAGCTCCATTACGGCCAACAGCATATCGAGATACACCGCGTAAGCGAAGCGACGGTCGGCGGAAGGAGCCTCGGGAGCTGCGTCGATATGGAACTCGCTTTGTGTCAGCAGATATGAATACAGCATCTGCACCACTTTCACACGGATTAATATTCGATTTATCATCTCTATGAATGTTCTTTATTTGGGGTTTTGCAGTGCAAATTTAAGCATTTTTTTTCGAACTCGGACATTGTTTGCGAAACGAAATGTATCTCACTATATTTTTGATTAAGGGTCGCATTATTTGCTATTTTTTTTGTAAATTTGCGACACCAAAATTACGTCAACACATAATTTTCAACCAATATGGTAAGTTACAAAGAGTTAGGCCTTGTCAACACCCGCGAGATGTTTGCCAAGGCAATTAAAGGCGGCTACGCTGTGCCCGCATTCAATTTCAACAACATGGAGCAGCTTCAGGCCATCATCAAGGCTGCTGCAGAAGAAAAGTCTCCCGTAATCCTTCAGGTGTCGAAAGGTGCCCGCAATTACGCAAACGCCACTCTCCTGCGCTATATGGCCCAGGGTGCTGTAGCATACGCTAAGGAACTCGGCTGGGAGCATCCCCAAATCGTTCTACACCTCGACCATGGCGACAGCTTCGAACTTTGCAAAAACTGCATTGACAGCGGCTTCTCAAGTGTCATGATTGATGGTTCGCACCTTCCTTATGAGGAGAATGTAGCCCTCACCAAACAGGTTGTTGACTACGCCCATCAGTTTGATGTGACTGTCGAAGGCGAACTCGGCGTTCTTGCCGGCGTTGAAGACGAAGTAAGCTCCGACCACCACACCTATACCGACCCCGAAGAAGTAATCGATTTCGCTACCCGTACCGGTTGCGACTCGCTCGCTATTTCAATAGGAACATCGCATGGTGCTTACAAATTCACACCCGAGCAGTGCACACGCAACGAGGAAGGCGTTCTCGTTCCCCCGCCACTGGCATTCGACGTTCTGGATGCTGTCATGGAAAAACTTCCCGGATTCCCTATCGTTCTCCATGGTTCTTCGTCTGTTCCTCAGGAAGAAGTGGAAACAATTAACAAATTCGGCGGCAAACTTCCCGATGCCATCGGCATACCCGAAGAACAGCTCCGCAAAGCCGCAAAAAGTGCCGTCTGCAAAATCAATATCGACAGCGACAGCCGTCTGGCAATGACCGCTGCCGTACGCAAAGTGTTTGCAGAAAAGCCCGCAGAGTTTGACCCCCGCAAATATCTGGGTCCGGCTCGCGACAACATGGAGAAACTCTACAAACACAAAATCGTAGAAGTTCTCGGCAGCGCAGGCAAAGCTGAATAATTCACCGCAAAATAAAAAACCGTCGGATTCCAGTGGGACCCGACGGTTTTTTATAATACACGTAAAAATGCGACCGTCAGTTTTCTGCCAACGGATTCCAACCTTGGGCGCGCAGCGGAATTTCTGATTGTCCGTCGCGACCAACAAGTGCACAACCTTTGGATTCTTCTGTGATATATCCGATTTCGCGCACTCCTGGCAACTCCGAAATCTTGTCATGAGCCGACAATGGAATGGTGAACAGAAGTTCGTAATCTTCGCCACCATTCAATGCTGCCGTGACAAGGTTCATGTTAAGTTCTTCCGCCATGAGAGCCGTCTGATAGTCGATAGGTATGCGTTCTTCATAGACACGACACCCTACCCCGCTCTGTTTGCAGATGTGCAACAACTCAGAAGACAATCCGTCGCTTATGTCCATCATGGATGTTGGCTTAATCCCTGCCTTAGCAAGAGCCTCCACAACATCGCGTCTCGCCTCTGGTTTGAGCTGGCGCTCGACGATATACTCTTTGCCTGCGAAATCAGGTTCAAAATCTTTACGTCCGGCCGATGCAATTTTCTCCCGTTCAAGGAGCTGCAATCCCATATACGCCGCACCGAGATCGCCGCTTACACAGATTATATCCGTGGGCTTTGCCCCGCTGCGGCGAACGGCGTTGCCACGTCCGGCTTCGCCTATACAGGTGATGGATATTATAAGTCCCTGATGCGAGGCGCAGGTGTCTCCGCCAATTATGTCCACCCCATAGATTTCGCATGCCAGACGAATGCCGGCATACAGTTCCTCCATGTGTTCCACGGTGAACCGTTTCGACACCCCGAGGCTTACCGTAATCTGCCGTGGAGCGCCGTTCATGGCGTATATGTCGGAGAAGTTCACTACTGCAGCTTTATACCCAAGATGCTTCAGTGGAACATAGGTGAGGTCGAAATGCACGTTTTCAAGGAGCATATCCGTAGTGACGAGAATGTCTGTCTCCGCAGGATATTCAAGAACGGCAGCATCGTCTCCCACACCCAAAGATGTCGAATGGTGTTTCGGCACAAGGCCCCCGGTGAGCCGGTCTATGAGACCGAACTCACCGAGACTTGATATTTCTGTCTGCCCCATTTACAACGGGTCTTATTAAGAACGAGCCACCATTTCGCGCATAAGGGCCACAACCGTGGGCTGAGCTTTTTCGGCTGCACGCTGTACTTCTTCGTGGCTGGGCACTTCAAGAATATCTTTACCGCCAAGGTCCGTAATCACGCTTATGCCGAATACACGCATTCCGCCATGTTTTGCAACAATGACTTCAGGAACGGTGCTCATGCCCACGGCGTCACCGCCTATGATACGGAAATACTCATATTCTGCCGGAGTCTCGAACGTCGGGCCGGTAGTGCCCACATATACGCCGTGCATCAGACGGATTTCCTGTTCCACGGCAATTTTGTCGGCAAGTGCGATAAGGGCGCGGTCGTAAGGTTCGGTCATCGCAGGGAAACGCGGACCGAGTTCGCTGTAGTTTTTGCCACGGAGAGGGTTCTCGGGGAAAAGATTAATCTGGTCGCAGATTACCATTACATCACCTACGCGGAACTCTTTGTTCATGCCTCCTGCAGCATTACTTACAAACAGTGTTTCAACACCAAGTTCGCGCATCACACGTACAGGGAAGGTCACCTGCTTCATGTCGTAACCTTCGTAGTAATGGAAACGGCCCTGCATGGCCATCACGCGCTTTCCGCCGAGAGTGCCGAAGATTAAATTACCGCTATGTCCCTCGACCGTGCTTACGGGAAAGTTGGGTATCTCCGAATAAGGTATATATTGTTTGTCTTCAATATAATCGACAAGCGTCCCAAGGCCAGTGCCGAGGATTATGGCTGTACGGGGCATGTCGGATACTTTGCCGGCTAAGAATGCCGCTGTTTCTTTGATTTTGTCGAGCATTGTTTTTGTTGTTAGGTTATGGTATGTCGTTGAATAAACGCCGGCATTACACACCGGGTTCACACGTTGTTGCTATTCTTCAGTGCGGCACGCAAAGCCGGACAGAATGCGTCCGAGCCATTGTTGCCGGATACAAATTCCACCTCTATCGGCAGATAGAACGTCACGGCTTTAAGCTCGTGCGGAAAATAAGGGTTGCAGCCCAGACGCACGGCGTCTTTTTCCGTTGTCACTATAATCTTGCTCTCGCCACGCATCTGCTGGAAGCGCCTGCGTATTGTTTCCAAGTCTTTCCGTGAATAATTGTGGTGGTCGGAAAACACATTCACCTTCACTTTAAAATTGAAACTTTTCAGGTAGCGGACAAATGGACGCGGATTTCCGATGCCGGCAACAGCCAGAACAGTGTCGTCTTCACCAAGCCAGTCAAGATAGGGAATGCTACGGACTGCATCGGGGAAAATCGGTTTGAGCGGCCTATAAACATACCGGGAGAAGAAAAGGCTTTGGTAAGGAAACAGATTTATATTGTTGCTGAATATGCGGAAGTCCATAGGCTTCAGCGTGGCAGGACATTTGCTCACCACCACTATATCGGCTCTGTTCAGCGCACGAGCGCTTTCACGCAGATGTCCGTACGGAAGCAGTTTGTCATCAAACACCGGACGATTGTATTCCGTGACAACAACCGCCACCGTGGGTTTGACATAACGATGTTGAAACGCATCATCGAGAACAAGCAGGTTGATGTCTGGGTCGATACTCAACAGTTCCTTTATGCCATTCACTCTGTCCTCGCATACCGCAACCGGCACATCTCCGCCAAACTTGTGATAGATCTGATATGCCTCATCGCCAATATCACGTGGAGTGGATTTCTCGGTTGCCATTATAAACCCCTTTGTGCGGCGTTTATATCCGCGGCTTAGAAATGCGATATGATGGCTGCTCCGCATGCCGGATATTATATATTCCACGTGTGGAGTCTTTCCAGTTCCGCCAACGGCGATATTACCCACAACGACAACTGGAACATCGAACGTGTGCTGACGCAGAATCTTCCAGTCAAACATTTTATTGCGCACATAGACTCCGGCACCGTACAATTTTGAGCACGGAAGCAGGATGGTATGGCTTATGAAGGATTTCAGCGTCAAGATGTCAAATTCAAATTATTCAATGTGGCGTTAGCGTACAATAACCATGGGCATACGTGCCTGAACAGGATTCTGCTCCACAAACCATTCTGCCACGCGCATGGCTCTTCGCTCCAACGGGTTGAAACCCGCAGCAGCCCGGGCCGCGTCAAGCGCTTTGCTCTCACGTAGAATGGCAGCCCACAGGTTATCTTCATTCTTGGGATAGACCTCAAAGTTGTCGGCATCAAGCCCCGTTTCGGAAGCAATTGCATAAATAGCTTCGTCAATGCCGCCGATTTCATCGACGAGTCCAAGGCTTAGCGCCGCTCCCCCTATCCATACGCGGCCTTCCGCTATGGCGCGCACACTGTCCACCGGCATCGAACGTCCCTCTGCCACACGACCTGTGAACAGGTCATAAATATTATCCACATGCGACTGCATTGCAGCATGCTGCTCAGGAGTGAGCGGTCTATACAATGTCGGGAATGCAGCGTTGCGGTTGCTTTCCACAAGACCGAAATGCACTCCGAGTTTGTTATTAAGCAGGTCCGATGCTTCCGGTATCATGCCGAACACACCAATCGACCCTGTAAGGGTTGTTTTATCTGCATATATACGGTCTGCACCACAAGAAATGTAATATCCTCCACTGGCCGCATAGTCGCCCATGGACACATAGAAAGGCTTGCCTTTGCTCTTGAAATATTCAAGAGACTCCCATATCTGCTCCGAAGCGAAAGCGCTTCCGCCGCCACTGTTTACCCGCAGGACAAGGGCTTTTACATTTTCGTTGTCGGCAAGCGATATGATTTCAGGCACCATAGTTTCTCCGACAATGCCACCTTTGCCACTATCCACAATGTCGCCACATGCGTACAACACGGCTATGTGCTTTTTCTCTCCATTGGCGCTGAATGGATTATCGGAGGACGATAGATATTCCGTAGGATTCACAAGCCGCAAATCTTCGTCACTTTCACGTCCGGTCAGCGATTTAAGCCGATTCTCAACGACACGACGATAAGCGACAGCTGACACAATGCCGCTTTGCATGGCACGCTCAGCGGTCCAGGTTGCGCAGATACTGTCGGCCCAGGCAGTAACATCTGATGTTTTTTTGTCTCGGCCTTCAGCTATGGTTGTTGAAATATAGCTCCATATACTGTCAATGTATTCCTGCTGCTGGCGACGTGCCGGAGCGCTCATTTCGTTCAATATGTACGGCTCAACTGCGCTTTTATATGTGCCAACCTTGATTATCTGCATGCTGACTCCTACTTTGTCAAGCAAATCTTTGAAAAACGGTGTTATGGAAGCACTTCCATGTATATCTACAGAACCCACCGGATTTACAAAAACACTATCTGCGGTGGACGCAATTAGATAAGCACCCTGAGCGTAGGCGTCGGCATAGGCATACACCCATTTGCCACTTCGCTCTTTATATTTTCTTATACATTTGACGAGTTCCTCGCAACTTGCAGGGCCTGCGGAAAATGAACCGCAGTCAATAAACACGCCGTCAATTTTCTTATCATCGGCCGCAATAGAAAGAGCATTGCGCAACTCCTCAAGAGACAATGTGCTTACGCCGTCGCCTTGGACTATATCCATAATGTCCGGAGTCTGAATTCTCTCGGTAAGGACTCCGTCAAGTTTAAGATGCAGAATGGAATGCTCTTTAATACCGCTTTTTTCACCTAAAGACTTTCCTGCAATGGTCCCGACAAGTGCCACAATTATAAACACGGCGAGCATGCCGCTTATGAAAACGCCGGCCACGGTGCCGAGCATAGAAATGAAAAAGCGTTTAAGCATTGTCTGTTTTTGTATTTCTGACAAAGATATATCTTTTCGTGATTTTCAACAAATTTATTGCCCTAAAATTCAGATGAGAAATGGAAACGCAATTTCGGAAAATCCGATTGCGCCATCTGGAGCACGTAGTTTGAATCAGCAAGGAACACGTCGCGGCCTTCACGGTCTACGGCCATGAACTGGTGCTTACGCTTTTTGAATGCCGCCAAGGCTTCCGCGTCGTCGCTCTCTATCCAGCATGCCTTATACAGGGAGATAGGTTCCCATCGGCATTGTGCGCCATATTCATGCAGCAAACGATATTGTATCACTTCAAACTGAAGCTGGCCTACAGTGCCGATAATCTTGCGGCCATTGAACTGGTTGACGAACAACTGGGCTACGCCTTCGTCCATAAGCTGTTGTATGCCTTTCTCCAACTGCTTGCTTTTCATCGGATCGGTGTTCTCGATATATTTGAACATCTCCGGAGAAAAACTCGGCAACCCCTTGAAATGAATGTCCTCCCCTTCCGTAAGCGTGTCTCCTATTTTGAAATTACCGGTATCCGGAAGGCCCACAATATCGCCCGGAAAGGCCTCGTCAACAATGCTTTTCTTCTGGGCCATAAATGCTGTAGGAGCGGAGAATTTCATCACTTTTCCGCTTCGCACCTGTTTGTACGGACTGTTCCGTTCGAAACGGCCGGAGCATACTTTTACGAACGCGATGCAACTGCGGTGGTTCGGATCCATATTTGCATGAATCTTGAACACGAAACCCGAAAACTTCTCTTCCTCCGGACAGATTCGACGTTCCTCCGCCTCTACAGGCCGCGGAGAAGGAGCAATTTTAACGAAACAATCGAGAAGCTCCTTTACTCCGAACGTATTTAGGGCAGAACCGAAAAACACCGGAGCGAGTTTTCCTTCAAGATACGTTCCCACTTCAAATTCGGGATATACGCCCTCGATAAGTTCAAGATCGTCGCGCAGGCGTGCCGCATCGGCATCGCCTATCGCATTATCGATTCTAACATCGTTTACATCGTCTATTTCGACACGCTCACTTACCTTTTGTTTATCGGGTGTGAACAGGTCGAGTGTGTTTTCGTAGATATTGTAAACGCCTTTGAATTTGGCGCCGATGCCGATAGGCCATGACAGAGGGCGCACTGCAATTTTCAGTTCGGCTTCGAGTTCGTCGAGTATTTCAAAAGGGTCACGACCTTCGCGGTCGAGTTTATTCACAAAGATTATGACAGGAGTGTTGCGCATGCGGCACACTTCCATAAGTTTGCGTGTCTGTTGTTCAACACCTTTTGCAACGTCCACGACTATTATCACACTATCGACGGCCGTGAGAGTGCGATATGTGTCTTCGGCGAAATCCTGGTGGCCGGGGGTATCAAGGATGTTTATCTTGTAATCTCCATAGTTGAAGCCCATCACGGATGTGGCCACTGAAATTCCGCGTTGTTTTTCTATCTCCATCCAGTCGCTTGTGGCCGTTTTCTTGATTTTGTTGCTTTTGACTGCACCGGCTATATGAATGGCACCACCGAACAGAAGCAGTTTTTCGGTAAGTGTGGTTTTGCCCGCGTCGGGATGTGATATAATTGCAAAAGTGCGTCTGCGCTCTATTTCTTGTGTTATTGTGGACATGAGGGTGGTTATAAGTTACGTGCCCTCCGCGGCATCAGCATGGCAGCGAGGGCCGGAATGTCCGCAAAATTACAAAAAATAGAGACAACATGCAACTCATCTTTGCCCATAACGTACCAGCAATGAATCATAGGCAGATGTACGGCGAAACTCGTCCAGCCAAACATTAAGGCTATCACGTAGCGCCGGACTGCCTACCGCCCAACTTTGAAACTGGTTAAACGATACCGGTACCGACACATCAAGCATGGGATAATCGGCAGCCAGACGACGGGCTGTTTTTTCGTCCACTACTGCGCGTTCTATTTCGCCAGATGCCGTAAGCAGACAAAGGTGCTCCGCCGAATACTCGGGCAACGAATGCACGTAGATGGTGTCGCCAAGTTCTGCCCCAAGATTTTTAAGTCGGTCGGCATACGGCGACTTCTCCACTATCCATACATGATGGCCGGCAAGTTGCTCCTGCGATGTAATGTGGGCGCGTCCAGAACTATCGCGAAGCTGAACGAGAGCCTGACGTCCTGTATACACGGCGTCTGTCATGTTGTATTCCCGCCGCGTGCGTTCGGTGGCCGGAAGTGCAGCAATCACGACATCGAATTTTCCGGAAGATAACCCGTCAAGGGCAAAATGTAATGGTACGAACGGTCTGAATTTTACAGGCTTGCCGTGCATTTCCGACAACATTCTCACTATTTCATAATCCAGTCCGCTAATGCTGTCGCCCTTTCTTTGATACAGCAACGGCGACATCTCTATGGCAACGGTCATAGTGTCCCCGTCGGCTTTTTTATCGGCTTGGGCAAAAACGGCGTCACGGCGATGGCTGCATTGCCCAAGCGCCCACATCATAGCCAATACTACGGTCAACAGACCTATAAGCAATGGCATGCGCCCTTTAATGGCATGTGGCTTGTCCGGCATTCTTCTATATTCAGACATATTGCGTTTTTATAGAATAACGCCTGTGGTAGTGGCTTAGTTGGCAAAGTCAATACTCAAACCCATCTGAAAGCGTCGTGGATTAAGCGGATAATCCACGACAGAAAAATAATCGTTAGAGAACCATCCCTGATTTACATGACTCATCATCACAAAGAACCGGGTGCGCCCCAATTTCATGTTTGCATATGCATTCATAAACGGATAGTTGCCGAGCTTCTGTTTGTGCTGGTTGACAAAACTTGCCGTTGCCGGCTGATATGCCGGCGCGTAATATCTGCTGTACCAGTCGCAGTCAATGCCAAGCTGGACGTGTAGCGTGGCCACACGGAAAAGCAGAAACAGATTGCTGTATATTGCAAGTTTAGGAAGCGGAAGAATCTGTTGGTCGGTTGATGTCTGGTACGTAATTGTATTGCGCCAGTTCAGTATTCCAACACGAAAATCCTGTTTAAGTCGCGCATGCAAGACTTGCACATTCCCTCCATGCTGGCGAGGCATAAAGTCTTCTGCAAAATACACATAATTTTGCAGATTTTTCACTCCGGCGCTCAATGTCGTGCCGGTGCGGCCGAGATATACCGTTCCGCCGAATGCATATGTCCGTTGTTTGCCGAAATCGTTGTTCCATATAAAATGATTGGAACGATAGTGACGTAGCAGATATGGTGTTTCTTCGTTCAGGAATTCACCATACGCATGTATACGGAGAGAGTCGCCGAACAGCGGAACGCACGAACGCACATTGCCACGCAGGCGCAAGTCGCCGGCGACATCGCCTATTATACCCAACTCTCCGGTAGCATCATATGTCAGAGCTGCACCTTTAAGCTTTGTCAGCTGCGCACCTGCCCATGCAAGATTTTGCGATTCACGTCCTTGCATATCCGCCGCTCCTTCAGGTAGAGGGGTAAGGCCGAGAGTCGGGTCGGAATGGTCAAGTGTGTCCGGAGTCTGGTTGAAGCGGCGCACCTCATGTGTTATATAGGCAGAAAGCCCGAACGGAGCATATTTATGAAATCCTTCGAGCAACTGGACTCCCAAGGTGTTTGAAAGCGCCCAATAAGTGGTGCGGTCGTATGTTCCGGCATTACTAAGATAGGTATTTTGGAAAAAATCATTGGTTTCAGCAGTCGAACCTGCCGTAAAGATGTGTTTCTGTTCTCTATAATGCAGAGTCCAGACGAAAGATGTTACAGGTACGTAAGTGCGCACAAGCAAAGAGTCCGGCACGTCGTCCAATGAATCAGCCGGTTCTTCCGTGCGCCAGAATCCTATTTTATAACGGTTGTTAAGCCATAAGTCGGTCCCGACATTGCGCGTATGGGCATTGTTGAGGCGTGTCGGGATACTTTTGGGGTTCACGCTTGTCACACCGCCCTGCACCTCTGCGGGATCAGTTATATAAAGCGGGTCCACAATGCCGCCGTTTTCCTTATTAAGGAGATTATAGTGGTAAAAATATCCCTGAAACTCGTAACGGTCCCCAATATGCGACCCCGAAAATCCCCATGTCAGGTCGTTAGTGGCCTGATTGGTATATGAACCTTTAGAGTACAGATAGTCGAGCATAGCACCGACTTGAGAACGACGATTGATATTACCTGAGAATGTAGCCGTCAGATTATCCTGGCTGTTGTCCCGGCCGCCACCTGTGGTGTAGCCCAGCAAGGTCATAGGAATACGCGTATTATAAAATTTCCGTGAACGCGGCTTCCATGTGCGCAATGCGTCACCGAGGAAAAACTCGCTGAATGGCAAGCGCTCGTCGAAAATCATATTTATTCCTTCCGCTCCGAAATTTCCGGTAGTGGCCCATGCGCTGCTGCGAGCCGAAGGTATGGCTGTCTGGTAATAGTTGTATTCAAGAGTGTCTATACCACACGCTTCACGCAAGCCGAGAGGAGCAAGTGGCTCCCATGCCGTTGGCGGAGGCGTGGGTTCTTTTTTTTCTGACGTTTTTTCTGCCGACACTGATGCCGGCAGTATTAATAATATAATGAGTAATGCAATATAAAGCTTGTACATACGGGCGCAAAGTTACTACTTTTTTCGTATCTTTGCACAAAATTATAACAAACGAATGGCCGATACATCTTTGCTAACGCGCCTCGACGGCATTGAAGCCCGATTTGAAGAGGTCGCGACTCTTATAACCGCTCCCGATGTCATTGCCGACATGAAGCGCTACGTGCGACTCACAAAAGAATATAAAGAACTGCAACGCCTGACAGAGGCCACTGCCCGCTATCGCTCGTTGCTTGCCGACATCGACGACAGTCGCGAACTGCTTGAATCGGAAAGCGACCCTGAGCTAAGACAGATGGCACGCGAGCAGCTGGACAATGCACAGCAGGCCATACCGGCAATGGAGGAGGACATAAAACTTCTGCTTATACCCGCCGACCCTGAAGACGGCAAGAATGCCATACTTGAGATACGCGGCGGAACAGGAGGCGACGAAGCAGCCATATTTGCCGGCGACCTTTGCAAAATGTATATCCGATTCTGCGAAAGCCGAGGATGGACTGTAGCCATTACCTCAGCAAGCGAAGGAGCTGCGGGTGGATATAAAGAAGTCGTGTTAAGCGTCACAGGTGACGGCGTTTACGGCATACTGAAATACGAAAGTGGGGTACACCGTGTGCAACGCGTGCCCGCAACCGAGACACAAGGCCGCGTGCACACTTCGGCTGCCACTGTTGCAGTTCTGCCCGAAGCAGAGCCTTTTGACGTAGAAATAAACGAAGGTGAAATAAAGTGGGACACTTTCCGCTCCGGGGGCGCCGGCGGACAGAATGTGAACAAAGTCGAGTCAGGCGTACGCCTTCGCTATATGTGGCGCAACCCCAACACAGGAGAAACAGAGGAAATACTCATAGAGTGCACCGAGACACGCGACCAGCCTAAGAACAAAGAGCGCGCGTTAAGCCGCCTGCGCACGTTTATCTATGACAAGGAGCACCAAAAGTATATAGACGACATTGCTTCGCGACGGAAGACCATGGTAAGCACCGGCGACCGCTCGGCAAAAATACGCACATATAATTATCCGCAAGGACGCATAACCGACCACCGCATCAACTACACAATATATAATCTGCAGGCTTTCATGAACGGAGAAATCCAAGATGTAATAGACCATCTGACAATTGCCGAAAATGCGGAGAAACTGAAAGCATCGGAACTTTAAGCGGAGATTTAGTGCAATTTAACGGAGGATTATGGATTTTTTTCGTTAATTTTGCCACGTGTCTCAAAAGACACGTCCAAAAGGAATCAACAACAATAATATACTGTTAATTTTCATATCGTTATGACTATCGACAACTTCAATTTCGCCGACAAAAAGGCAATTGTACGTGTAGACTTCAACGTGCCTCTTGATGAGAACGGTCATGTCACCGACGACACCCGAATCCGCGGTGCACTCCCTACCCTCAAGAAAATTTTGGCCGATGGCGGAAGCCTTATTCTCATGTCGCATATGGGGAAACCCAAAGGGAAAGTAAATCCCAAATTTTCCCTTGCCCAGATTAAGGACGATGTGGCTAAAGCCCTCGGCACCGATGTCAAGTTTGCCCCTGATTGTGCAAACGCCGACGAAGCTGCCGCAAACCTTAAGCCCGGCGAAGTTCTCCTGCTCGAAAACCTCCGTTTCTATCCTGAGGAAGAAGGCAAACCCGTAGGCATCGACAAAGAAGACCCTGCCTACGACGCAGCAAAAAAAGAAATGAAAGAGCGTCAGAAGACGTTTGCGAAGAAACTCGCCTCGTACGCCGACGTTTATGTGAACGACGCATTCGGAACCGCACACCGCAAACACGCCTCTACTGCAGTAGTGGCCGATTCTTTTGATGCCGACCACAAGATGCTCGGCTACCTCATGGAAAAAGAAGTACAGGCTGTGGACAACATTCTCAGCGACATCAAACGTCCGTTCACCGCTATTATGGGTGGCTCCAAAGTGTCGACCAAAATCGGCATCATCGAGAACCTCATGGACAAAGTGGACAATCTCATCCTTTGCGGCGGCATGACATACACTTTCGCAAAGGCTCTTGGCGGAAATATCGGCCAATCGCTTTGCGAAAACGACAAACTCGACCTTGCCCTTGACATCATGAAACAGGCCAAGGAAAAAGGCGTAAACCTCGTTCTCGGCGTGGACTGCATCGCAGCCGACGCATTCAGCAACGATGCCAACACCCAGGTATGCTCCGTAATGGAAATTCCTGAAGGTTGGGAAGGCGTCGACGCCGGTCCCGAAACCCGCAAGAAATTTGCCGACAATATCCGTGGCGCCAAGACCATACTTTGGAATGGTCCTGCAGGAGTGTTCGAGTTCGACAACTTCGCAGCAGGCAGCCGCGCTATCGCGGAAGCCATTGTGGAAGCCACTCAGAATGGCGCATTCTCCCTCGTGGGCGGTGGCGACTCCGTTGCATGCGTCAATAAGTTCGGCCTTGCCGACTCCGTAAGCTATGTCAGCACCGGCGGTGGCGCCCTTCTCGAAGCCATAGAAGGAAAAGTGCTTCCCGGCATCGCGGCTATCAAGGGATAATACCTATAAACCAATACAAAAAGAGTGGCAGCCGCTATGGCCGCCACTCTTTTGTAATATCAAGTATTTTCGCTACATTTGCATAGAATTTAACCGCAAAAGATTATTAGCCGATGAGAAAATGGCGTATTGAGGACAGCGCAGAATTGTACAATATCGCAGGATGGGGACGCAACTATTTCTCCATCAATGAAAAAGGGCATGTGGCAGTGACGCCGCGTGAAGGCTGTGCCTCGGTGGACATAAAAGAGGTGCTTGACGAACTTCAGGTACGCGATATTTCGTCGCCTGTTCTTTTGCGTTTTCCTGACATTCTCGACAACCGTATCGAGAAAATCAGCAACTGCTTCAAGCAGGCTGCTTCCTCTTATGATTATGAGGGCCAGAATTTCATGATTTACCCTATAAAAGTAAATCAAATGCGTCCGGTCGTGGAGGAAATCGTCACATACGGCAAAAAATTCAATATCGGCCTGGAGGCCGGCTCCAAGCCTGAACTTCATGCCGTTTTGGCCACAAATATCGCAGACAACGCATTGGTGATATGCAATGGTTATAAAGATGAAAGCTACATAGAGCTTGCACTGCTTGCTCAGAAGATGGGGCGACGCATCTATCTTGTAGTGGAAAAAATCAATGAATTGCGTCTTATAGCCGATGTGGCCAAACGCATAAAAGTGAGCCCTAATTTAGGCATACGGATTAAACTTTCAAGTTCCGGTTCCGGAAAATGGGAGGAAAGCGGCGGCGACCAGTCGAAATTCGGACTTAACAGTTCTGAATTGCTTGAAGCCATAGACTTCATGCAGCGTCGTGAAATGATGGATTGTCTCAAACTGATACATTTCCATATAGGCAGTCAGATTACAAAAATTCGCCGCATAAAGAATGCTCTGCGCGAGGCAATGCAGTTCTACGCGCAGTTGAGTAAACTGGGATTCGACATCGACTTTGTAGACATTGGAGGAGGACTCGGTGTAGACTATGACGGCACCCGCAGCTCTGCCAGCGAAAGTTCGATGAACTATTCCATTCAGGAATATGCCAATGACGCCGTGTCTTCGCTTGTGGATGTATGTACTAAAAACTCTCTGAAACAGCCCAACATAATCACTGAAAGCGGACGCTCGCTAACGGCCCACCACTCCATACTTATATTCGAGGTGCTTGAAACAACGCAGCTGCCTGTATGGCGCGACAACGAGGAGTTGAGCGAAAATGCCCACGAATTGTCAAGGGAGCTATATAATATATGGGACCGCCTTGACCAGACCAGTATGTTTGAAAGCTGGCATGACGCCCTGCAGATACGCGAGGAGGCGCTTGACTTGTTCAGTCTCGGCTTGCTCGACCTCCGCACGCGTGCCCAAATTGAAAAACTTTTTTGGAGCATAGCCCGCGAAGTCGGCGAACTGGCCGGAGGTATGAAACACGCGCCGGATGAGTTGCGCAAGATTTCCCGCATGATTCCCGACAAGTATTTCTGCAATTTCTCTCTTTTTCAATCGCTGCCGGACACATGGGCCATAGACCAGATGTTCCCTATCATCCCGATTTCACGCCTTGACGAGAAGCCGACACGCACATGCACCATCCAGGACATCACCTGCGACAGCGACGGCAAAATAAACCACTTCATTTCAGCACAGGGCGTTCAGCCGGACCTGCCCGTACATTCCGTAAAGCCGGGCGAGCCGTACTACATCGGGGTGTTCTTAGTTGGTGCATATCAGGAAATCTTGGGCGACATGCACAACCTTTTCGGCGACACCAATGCCGTGCACATCAGCGTATACAAAGACCATTACGAAATCGACCAGCTGATAGACGGAGAGACTGTCGCAGAAGTGCTCGACTATGTTCAGTTTTCGCCCAAAAAGCTTGTACGCAACGTGGAAACCTGGGTTACGGCATCCATGAAAGCAGGTTCAATAACGCCTGAAGAAGGCCGAGACTTCGTAAGCACATATCGTGCCGGCCTATACGGCTACACCTATCTTGAGAAAGACTGACGTGCGTTACTTCCTCGACATTTCCTATCGTGGCGCTGCATTCCATGGCTGGCAGCGCCAGCCGGATGACATGTCGGTGCAGCAATGCCTTGAAGAAGCATTCTCCAAAGCACTGCGTCTTAATATAGCCGTCACGGGTGCAGGACGCACGGATGCAGGCGTAAATGCGCGGCGGATGGTTGCGCATGCCGACCTTCCCGACGATATATGCGCGCCCACCCTCCTCCGAGCCGTGAACTCCATGGCAGGAAGGGACATAGCGGTACATTCAATCACGCCTGTACATGACGGCGCCCATGCCCGTTTCGACGCCACGGAACGTTGCTACCGTTACTATGCGCACACATCAAAAAATCCGTTTATACGCGAATTGTCATGGCAGGCATCTCCAAAGTTGGATTTCGAGGCCATGAACGAAGCCGCATCATTATTGCTCGGATGCCGCGACTTCACCTCTTTTGCAAAATTGCATAGCGACGCCCGAACAAACATATGCGACTTACGCGAAGCGGCATGGCATCGCACAGCTGCCGACCGATGGTATTTCGAGATTAAAGCAGACCGATTCCTGCGCAATATGGTTCGTGCAGTGGTAGGAACACTTGTCGATGTCGGTCGTGGTAAAATATCCCCGCAAGGCGTTCTATCAATACTTGAAGCCTCAGACCGATGCGCTGCCGGCACATCCATGCCGGCCCACGCATTATATCTTTGGGACGTCAGCTACGACTATTGGAAAGCTCCCGAAGCCGATTCTGAAGACGGGCTGTGAACTCATGGTTCTTCAAACCCCATCGTGGCGCTATCAGCATATCTGACGGAGCCTGGGATGTAAAGCGGTCAATGGCAATATCCGGTCTTAACCGCGCTACCACTTTGCAACAAAACTCTATATACTCCTCTACGCCGAAAAGATGCACAAGTCCACGTTCGGCTTCAGCCATTGATGCAAGCCGTGTTCCGCGTACTATCTGAAGTTGATGGAACTTGACAAAGCTAACAGGCATGTCGTTTACCGCATCTACGCTTGACAGCATCATATTCTCGCATTCTCCGGGCAGACCGAATATAAGATGCACGCCTACGTCCATTCCAGCATCATGTGTACGCATGACAGCATTGATAGTATCTGCATGGGTATGGCAACGGTTGATGCGCTCCAGCGTAGCATTGCAGGCACTTTCCATCCCGAACTCCACCATTACAGGCATATCTTCGCTATTAATCCGTGCCAGTTGTTCAAGAAGGCTGTCAGGCATACAATCCGGACGGGTGCCTATGATTATACCCATTACACCATCCACCTCCATAGCTTCATTGCATTGACGTATAAACCTCTCCACCCCGGCATGTGTGGCCGTGTGCCCTTGGAAATACGCCAAATAACGCATTTCAGGATATTTGCGCGCAAAAAACAGCTTACTTTTGTTTAATTGCTCTCTGACACCCTCACGGCAACCTGCCATAGGAGAAAAAGATTCATTATTGCAATATATGCATCCACCCCTACCGAGAGTTCCATCACGATTGGGACATGAGGCACCTGTGTCAACAGTAAGCTTCTGCACCTTGCCCGGAAAGCGTTCGGCAAGGTACTCGGAGTATTCGCGATAATATGGATTCATAGCGTGTTTATGGCTAATCGCCAATTATGGTTGCTACAAAATTTCTACTGCCTCCGTAGTCCCTGAATTCGCACAGATATATGCCTTGCCATGTCCCCAGATTTAGACGTCCGGAGGTGACAGGGATAGTGAGAGACGCTCCCACTATTACAGATTTGGCATGCGACGGCATATCGTCGGCCCCTTCATCCGTGTGCATATAGAATGGCGCATTTTCCGGCACAAGGCGATTGAAAATCGCGTTAAGGTCATGGCGCACGTCAGGATCGGCATTTTCATTCAAAGCCAAAGCCGCCGATGTATGTTTAATCAGAATATTACACAGGCCCTTGGAAGGCAACTCAGGCAAGTTTCGCAAAACTTCTCCTGTGATTATATGCACGCCCCGTTTATACGGACATAAGGAAAACTCTATTTGCTGAATCATATTTCTAAAGCATTATTGATTTTTCATAAGCCAACCGCCATCCCCATTCAAACTCATGAAAACCGCGCAGCTCATATCCATTCTTTTCCATTATCCTTTGCATAATCCTGTTCTCACGGCCGGTATCAACACGTATAATGTTAATGCCACTACTTATATATTCATTTTCAATAAGCTTTAATACTTCTGTAGAATGTCCCTTCCCGCGTACATCTGACGATAGCGCCAAACGATGAACCACCCCATAATTGCCTTCAAAACGCCATATATCACCTAATTTCTCATAAGCGACGTCGCCTATGGCAAGGAATGCATATCCTACTACATCCTTTTCTGCCATAATAACCATTGCACCTCCTGCTTCAATATCTTTCACAACATTGCCCTTAGAAGGATACCCGTCTCTCCATTGGTTAAAACCTGATAAACGCTGATACTCCCTTGCTGAATCAAGAATACTAATAATGCATTCCAAATCGCATATCGTGGCAGTTCTTATTTCCATACCGCAAAGTATCAAAGACTATAACAAACCTTTTTTAGTACTTCTCAAATATGTGAAAACACATATTTTTAGGGCTATATATTCTCCCGGCACTGCAAATATACGCATAAATCAAGGGTAGAACCAAATTTATTTGAGTTCTGCCAAGCAAGAGTATATAGGACGCAGTCAAATATAACTCAAAATCCCGGGTTAAACTTCCCCTATGGTGGCGCACTTCTCGATTAAATTTTACATGGCATAAGGGATTCGATGTTGAAGATTGGCTCGACAGTGAACCACCTCTCGCAGAACTGTACCGCCGCCAAGCCTTTCATCGTGGAGTTCGCGCAGCGCATGGCCGGCATCGGCTCGACGGCCAAGATGTCAATACCCGAAATCATGGCTTTCGCCGCCACACTCGACGCGCACGGCCAAAAGGTGGAGATGTCGGCAACGGCTTTACAGCGTACCATAATGGAATTGTTCAAGAAACCTGCGGAGATGGCCCGTAAGGTAGGACTTGAAACAAACAGCTTCATCGAAACATTGAACAAGAGCACCACGCAGGGCGTGATGATGTTCCTCGAAGCACTCAACAAACTTGGCGAGGACAAGGCTCTCGCCAAGTTGTCGCCTGCGAAGCTTCATAGAACTGCTTGTGTTCACCCGCGACAACAATCTGGCATACACT
>OFGE01001207.1_pt1 | contig 23885 bp, 25 predicted proteins | sample 1521681 | NCBI WGS metagenome assembly OFGE01 (sample SAMEA3504093, study PRJEB24116) | mouse gut metagenome | biome: mouse gut; feature: mouse-associated habitat; material: faeces | place: Denmark | collected 2011
TCCATTATACTCATAGGGCATCACCCTCTTTCGTTAGACTAGAGGGCATCCATCGAAAAATCACATTCTACTTTCTAATAAGAGCTCCTTCCTGTTGGCCAGCCAAAACCGTAGTCAGTCAGAGGGCCCCTTTGCCATCCACCCCCTATAGCTCCCTGTAGCGCCAGTAAAATAAATTTACAATTATTATACAAATATGGTATGATATTCCACAGCCCGAAATATCGATTCAGAAAGGAATAAAACCATGGATATTATTACAGCGCTTGCACAGGAGCTTAATGTTAAAAAGTACCAGGCAGAAGCAGCCGTAAAGCTTATCGACGAAGGCAACACAATCCCGTTCATCGCCCGCTACCGCAAGGAAGCTACAGGCGCGTTAAACGACGAGGTGCTGCGCAACCTCTACGACAGGCTAAATTACCTGCGGGGCCTTGAAGAAAAAAAGAACCAGGTATTAGCCAGCATTCAAGAGCAGGGTAAGCTGACCGAAGAACTGCGTGCACAGATTTTAGCAGCGGAAACGATGGTAGTTGTAGATGATCTCTACCGCCCTTTCCGCCCCAAACGCAGGACACGCGCCACGATTGCCAAAGAAAAGGGCTTAGAGCCGCTGGCAAACCTGATTTTTTTACAAAGGACAGAAAAACCAATAGAGGAAGAAGCAAATGCATTTTTGAACCCTGAAAAAGAAGTATATACCGTACAAGACGCTATTGAAGGGGCGAAGGATATTATTGCGGAATGTATTTCTGACGAAGCCGGATACCGCATCTATATCCGTGGGCTTACAATAAAAAAAGGCCGGATTGTTTCAGCTGCAAAGGATAAAGAAGCAGAATCCGTTTATGAAATGTATTACGAGTTTGACGAACCGCTCTCTAAAGTGGCAGGGCACCGCATACTCGCTTTAAACCGGGGGGAAGCAGAAAAGATACTTACGGTGAAAATAGAAGCGCCAGAGGATGAGATTTTGCGTTATCTGCACCGCCAGGCCATCCGCCGTGACAACCAGTATACTACGCCGCTCCTTGCCGATGCGGTTTCGGATAGCTATAAACGCCTGATTGCCCCTGCAATCGAAAGGGAAATCCGAAGCGCCCTGACAGAACAGGCGCAGGACGGCGCAATTAAAGTTTTTGGCAAAAATTTAGAGCAGCTTTTGATGCAGCCGCCGATTGCAGGGCAGACTGTGCTGGGCTGGGATCCTGCATTCCGTACCGGCTGCAAGCTGGCAGTTGTGGATTCTACCGGAAAAGTGCTGGATACTGTGGTCATTTACCCCACAGCGCCGCAAAACAAAGTAGAAGAATCTAAAAAAATATTAAAAAAGCTCATCCAGACATATGGCGTTACTCTGATTTCGGTGGGGAACGGCACGGCATCAAGGGAATCCGAAATGGTCATTGTGGAGCTGTTAAAGGAGATTCCCCAGAAGGTACAGTATGTGATTGTAAACGAAGCCGGGGCATCGGTGTATTCGGCAAGCAAGCTTGCGACGGAGGAATTCCCCAATTTTGATGTCGGCCAAAGGAGCGCGGCCTCGATTGCCAGGCGCCTGCAGGATCCGCTTGCGGAGCTCGTAAAAATTGATCCAAAGTCGATTGGAGTCGGGCAGTACCAGCATGATATGAACCAGAAGAAATTAGGTGAAGCGTTAGGGGGCGTAGTGGAGGGCTGCGTAAATAAGGTGGGCGTAGATTTAAACACGGCATCGGCTTCTTTATTAGAATACATTTCTGGCATCAGCAAAGCAGTGGCCAAAAACATTGTAGCATACCGGGAAGAAAACGGCAGGTTTACCGCCCGCACACAACTTCTAAAGGTCGCAAAATTGGGGCCAAAGGCATACGAGCAGTGCGCTGGATTCCTTCGGATTTCAGGAGGAAAAAACCCGTTAGACGCCACCAGCGTCCATCCGGAAAGTTATGGGGCGACAGAGAAGTTGTTAGAGAAGCTGGGGTATACAGCGGGGGATTTAAAGCAGGGGAATTTAAAAGGGATTGCAAAAAAGGCGCAGGATATAAAGAAGCTGTCAAAAGAGCTTGAGGTTGGAGAGCTAACGCTTGCGGATATTGTAAAGGAGCTTGAAAAACCCGCCCGGGATCCCAGGGAGGACATGCCAAAGCCTATTTTGCGCAATGATGTGCTGGATATGAAAGACCTTACGCCGGGCATGGTGTTAAAGGGAACGGTGCGCAATGTAATAGATTTCGGGGCTTTTGTGGATATCGGGGTCCATCAGGACGGCCTGGTACATATTTCACAGATTTGCGAACGGTATATTAAGCATCCCCTTGAGGCGGTCAGCGTGGGGGATATCGTGGAAGTAAAGGTGCTTGACGTTGATTTGAAAAAGCAGAGGATTGCGCTCACAATGAAGCTTTAGGGCGTTTTTTCGTTCTGAAAAATATCGGTAAATAGCTTTTTTAAAGTGGAAATGCCTGACATCTTATGTTATACTGAAAATATAGTTTTGAAAAAGGAAGGAGAAATAACTATGAGGGCAAAAATGATAAAAAAGATTTTGTCGGCAGGGCTGGCAGCGGCAATGATAGTTACATCGGTTCCTGCTTTGGCGCCGGCAGGGCCTGTGGAAGCAGTGGGGGACGAAACGGCTGATAACCTGCTCCGGTTATGGTACGATGAACCGGCGACAGACTGGCAGCAGCAGACCATTCCTATCGGCAACGGCGATATGGGGGCGAATATTTACGGCTCCATTGCCAGTGAACACCTGACCTTTAACGAAAAAACGCTCTGGACAGGAGGGCCGAGCACGCTGCGTCCTAATTACAATGGTGGAAATCTGGAAAATGTCGGCAGGAACGGAGCGCTGGTAAAAGAAATCCAGGATTTGTTTGCAGCGGGAAATAACCAGGCTGCATCCACTAAATGCGGTTCTTTGGTTGGAGACGGCGGACAGGGTGAATGGAACAGTTCGGTTGGTTATGGCGCATATCAGCCATGGGGCGATATTTATTTTGATTATCAGGGCTTTACAGCAGACGATGCAACCGGATATACCAGGGATTTGGATTTGAATACCGCGTTGTCAACTGTAAATTTTGAAGCGGGCGGTACGTCCTATAAAAGGGAATATTTTGTCAGCAATCCGGATAATGTACTGGCAGCAAAGCTTTCTGCGGAAGGCAGCCAGAAACTGAATCTGGACGTCCGTTTTACATCACAGCATGGTGCGGTGGCGTCTGCTTCGGGCGACACCCTTATCGTAGCGGGCGAGCTTACTGACAACCAGTTAAAATATGATTCTGTGTTAAAAGTAGTAAATAACGGAGGAAGCGTGACGGCAAACGGGAGTAAATTAGAGGTGCGCAATGCGGATTCCATTACGGTATTTGTGTCCGCGGCAACTGATTATAAGAACGATTATCCCGTATACAGGACTGGTGAAACAGCAAGCGCACTTCATGGCAGGGTAGACGGCGCCGTGAGCAGCGCAGCTGCAAAAGGATATGAGGCAGTCAAAGCAGATCATATCGAAGATTACCAGAGCCTTTATTCCCGTATGAGTTTGGATTTGGATGCCGTTGTTTCCTCAAAGGCAACTGACGACCTGCTTGTCTCTTATAAAAACGGATCTGCAAGCGAGGGCGAAAGGAGGCAGCTCGAAACCATGCTGTTTCAATATGGCAGGTATTTGACTATAGCCTCTTCCAGGGAAAATTCACAGCTCCCATCTAACCTTCAGGGTGTATGGAATAAAGATATGCGCCCGGCATGGCACGCGGACTACCACACAAATGTCAACCTCCAGATGAATTACTGGCCGACTTATGTTACGAATCTGGCAGAATGCGGTAAGCCTTTGATCAGCTATGTAGATTCCCTGCGTGAGCCGGGGCGTGTAACGGCAAAGATTTATGCAGGAATTGAGAGTACGGATGAAAACCCGGAAAACGGGTTTATGGCACATACGCAGAATAATCCATTTGGATGGACCTGCCCAGGCTGGTCATTTTCCTGGGGCTGGTCTCCGGCTGCAATGCCGTGGATTATACAAAACTGCTGGGAATATTATGATTTTACCCGGGATGAGGATTACCTAAAAGAAAATATTTATCCAATGATGAAGGAAGAAGCTACGCTTTATGATCAGATGATGATTCAGGACGCTGATGGCAAGCTGGTATCTTCCCCGTCTTATTCTCCCGAGCACGGGCCATATACCAGTGGAAATACATATGAACAGTCCTTGATCTGGCAGCTTTATGAAGACGTGATTACAGCGGCAGAAATTGTCGGGGAAACGGATACTGCCAAAATAGACACCTGGATATCCAACCAGCAAAATTTAAAAGGCCCTATTGAGATCGGGGATGATGGACAAGTCAAAGAGTGGTACGACGAAACCACGCTTGGCAGCATGGGGGGCGAAGGATTCGGCCACAGGCATATTTCCCATATGCTTGGACTGTATCCGGGCGATTTGATTACCATCAAAACACCGGAGTGGCTGGAAGCCGCAAGAGTTTCCATGGAGAATAGAACCGACGCAAGCACCGGCTGGGGTATGGGCCAGAGGATTAACACTTGGGCGAGGCTCAGGGACGGAAACCGGGCGTACAAGCTGATTACCGATTTATTTAAAAATGGCATTTACGCCAACCTGTGGGATACTCATCCGCCATTCCAGATTGACGGTAATTTTGGCTATACCTCCGGTGTGGCGGAGATGCTGCTGCAAAGCAATGTAGACTGTATCGATCTGCTTCCGGCGCTTCCGGATGTCTGGACAGAAGGCGAAGTGGAAGGGCTTGTAGCCAGGGGTAATTTTGAAGTGGGCCTAAACTGGTCCAACGGTAATTTAATAAGCGTGGGGATTACATCCAACAAAGGGAATGACGCAGTTGTCCAGTATGACAATATAGCTGTTGCGAAAGTCGTAGATCAGAATGGAAAGGCTGTGAAAACAGACAAGATTTCCGACAGCAAGATTTCATTTGCCACAGAGGCAGGCAAGAGCTATAAGATCACAGGATTCCCGGAGAAAGAAGCGATTCCAACAAACCTTGCGATTACAAAACAGGATGGGGACGAGGTGACGCTTTCCTGGGATGCAGTTTTGTCAGAAGGCGCAGTTTATAATATTTACCGCCAGACAGCAGGGGGCGGCATAACGCAGATTGCATCCGGCGTTTCGGCAACAAGCTATACCGATACCAAAGCATACGGGATTTTAGGCGCCCTGACGTATCAGGTAACAGCTGGAAGCGGCGCGTCAGAATCTAATTTAAGCGTACCTGTACAGACAAAAGAAGACGGGGATATGATAGACGATACAGACGGGCGTATTACATACGTCGGCGCATGGGGCGACTGGGAAGAAGGCGGCAATTATGCCGGAACCGTCAAATATCTGCAGAACCCGCAGGGCGGAGAAACAGCTACGCTGCCCTTTGAAGGCACCGGTGTAGAAGTCATTAGCGTATTAAACCACGATAGGGGCTTTTTGGAAATCAGTATAGATGGTGAAGTATGTGGTACCGTAGATACCTACTCAGCCAGCACCGTAAGGCAGAGCGTCATTTTCAGTAAAAAGGGGCTGGCTTATGGAGACCATACGATTACCGTGAAGGCGACTAACGAGAAAGTAAGCGGCAGCTCCGGTACAAAAGTAGAACTGGATGCATTCCGTATTTTCCGCAGTGAAATAAAAGCGCCTTCTCTTCCGTCCGGCAAAGACAGCCAGGTACTGGTTGTGGAAGACGGACGCGTCATGGCACAGTGGAAAGAGACGGAAGATGCAGAAAGCTATAACATTTATGTAGACGGCAATCTGGCAGACACGGTAGAAACACCTTATGCCTGGATTTTGACACCTACAGGGGAGTTGAAAAACGTCGTAGTAAAAGCGGTTGTCAATTCGCAGGAAGTAAATGACGGCATTGCCTTTGGCGTGATAAGCGCCATTCCTGTTTCCGGCATTAACGTAACAGAAAGGGGTAAGTCATTAAATGTAGGGGAAACATACCAGATTCAGGCATCCGTTACCCCTAAAAATGCAACCCATCAAGAGCTGGCTTTTACTACTTCTAATGAAGCGGCTGCAAAAGTAGATGCATCCGGCAAGGTTACGGCAGTTGGGGCAGGCAGAGCGGATATTACGGTTTCAAGCGTTTCCTCTCCGGACAAAACGGCAGCCGTACATATTACGGTAACTCAAAAAACAGATCCGGATCCAGGTCCTATTATCAATCCGGATCCGCAGCCGCAACCGCAGCCGCAGCCAGAGGCCCCAAAACCGCAGCCGGTAAACGCAGTCTTCACCAAAGGCGGTCTTTCGTACAAGGTAACGAAGTCCGATGCCAAAAACGGAACTGTAACCGTCCAGAAATTGACAGCTTCCGGCAAAAAGAAGAAGAAAATAACCATACCTGCAACTGTGGCGAAAGACGGCTTTACATATAAAGTAACGGCAATTGGAGAAAAAGCCTTCCAGGACAGCAAAACACTGGTAAATATAGTAATTGGATCCAATGTCACAAAAATCGGCGCAAACAGCTTTAACAAATGCAAAAAATTAAAGAGCATTCAATTTAAAGGCAAGAAAGTACCCGGCATTGGCAAAAATGCATTTAAGGGCGTAAAATCCTGCAAGATTTATTATCCTAAGAAAATGAACGCAAAGTCCCTTAAGAAAAGTATGAAAGGCGCGGGGTTAAAGAAAGCTGCTTATAAGAAAAAATAAATCTTTAAACAAAACGGTATAGCCATTCTGGTTATGCCGTTTTTTAGTAATTGCTGCAATCGCCTGTCTGCTACCGTGCTTTGCATCGGAATGCCTTTTGAGGGATTGAAAACCCAAAAATAATCCCAACCGCAATTGCCCCCGCAATTTTAAATGTTTCCATCCCTTTTAGAGCGAATGAATCCATATCGTTTATGATAAAATAATAAGATGTATAATAAATCCCTGATCCTGGCACGAGCGTAAAAATACTGGTCACAAGGTAAAGTGTCACCGGGTTTTTCCGTACAGATGCAAAAAAACGGGACACAATAGTAAGGAAAAATGTAGCAAGCAAGGAGGCGGTAACTGTTCCGCACCCAAGCCTGTAAAAGACCAGGTAGCAAATCCAGCCCAAGGCTCCGGTTAGAGAGCTAAATAAAAACTGCCCCTTCGGTACACAGAATAAAACGGCAAAGGACGACGTTGCAATCATTGCAAGCACAAACTGCAGTATCATGGCAAAACCACACCTCCTGTCAAATCTCGGTATAATATCATAACCATCCCTACGCCAAGGGCAATGCACATGGCAGTTAAAAGTGCGTCTAACAGATGGATGGCGCCGGATAAATAATCGCCGCCAAATAAGTCGCGGATAGAAGTCGTAAGCGCGATTCCCGGCAGGAGCGGTACGATACTTCCAATTACAATTTTATCCTGTAAAACAGGAAGCCCCATTCTCACAAGGGCTAGGCTCGACGCCGTTAAAAACGCACTCCCGGCGATATTTGTTAAAAATTTGGACGTGCCGTGCGCCTGCTGGCGCAGACGCAGAAATTGCAGAAAAAAGCCTAACAAGAAGGAAAAAAAAGCGTCAAGGGGCCTGCCGCCAAAAATAGAGCAAAAGCATGCACAGCCTATGCCACAGCAGGTTTTTTGTACAAACGGGCTTTGGACAGGGATTGCTTTGCAGGCATTTAGCTGTTTCCAAGCTTCATCTACACTGCACTCTCCAGCGCTGATTTCCCGGGAAAGCTGGTTGATTGCAGCTATTTTGCCCAGGTGCACGTCGCCGAGCGGGACATGGCGCACAATACTGCAGGCATCTGCCTTCTGCTCGTTGGCGCTGGCAAAAATACCGTTAGAAAGCACATAGACGTCGTATTCCTCTATGCCAAATGCATCTAAAATATGCAGGATCGTATCTTCCACACGGTAAATTTCTCCGCCGCTTCTTAAAAGTACGTCGCCGATTTCTACGGCAAGTGTCAGAATTTCTTTACTGTCAGACATTCTGCCTGTCTCCTTTCCGGTTTGTTGTTTCTGTTTTTTGCTATCCATTTTGCATAAGTTTTACTAAAAAGATACATACTACTCAAAAGAAATTGAGAAGGAAGTGATCAGGATGAACCGAAAATTATACCGTCTTTGTCTGGTCATGGTGATAATGGCCGCTGTACTTTCCGGCATCTTATATTACAGGGTGCTGAAAAAGAAAACAGCTACCCCGCAGGAGGGGATATTTGTGTGGGAGGAGCTTATGGGGAGCGGATGCATATGAGCGCAAACGATGAAACAGTATATATTAAAATTGATCAAAACGTGCTTGTATTTGACAGGAATATCACCATAGGCGATATTGCTGCTATTACCAGCTCCAATGAAACAATGGTACGCCAGATTAAACAGAAAAAATTTTATACGTTCCAGCCCCCGCCCGCATCCAAAAAGAATGTTAAAATTCAGCGTGAAATTTTTTCTGTCCTTAAGGTTGTGGAGCTTATCCATCAGGATTATCCTAATGCTGAAATCCAAAACGAAGGCGAATCGGATTTTATTTTAGAATACCGGATGGGCCAGACAGCGCCCGGCTGGGTGGATTACATTAAGACGGCGGCGCTTTGCCTGGTGGTGTTTTTCGGCGGCGCGTTTACAATTATGTCGTTTAACAATGATATTGGCATAACGGAGCTGTTTGGAAAGTTTTACGAGCAGGTGATGGGCGCAGAGCAAAGCGGCGTAACGGAATTGGAGGTCATGTACTGCATCGGCCTTGCGATCGGCATTTTAGTATTTTTTAACCATTTTGGGAAGCATAAAATCACCCCCGATCCCACTCCAATCCAAGTTCAGCTACGGAAATATGAGAAGGATGTGGATACTACTTTTATCCAGAACGCTGGAAGGGGAGGAAAAGAAATAGATGTTGATTAACCATATTCTGCTTGGGGGGCTCGGGCTAATGTTCGGATTTGCGGCAGCTGGAGGGACATTTGCCCTGATTGTGGCGATCAGCGTAGTACCCCGGATTATCGGTATGAGCCGTACGGCGGCGCATGTGCTCTTTTATGAGTCCATGGTTATGCTGGGAGGGGTCCTTGGGAATATTGTGACTGTATTTCCGCAACTGCCTATTCCGTTTGGGAGGCCCATGCTGGCGCTTTTTGGGCTTGGCAGCGGTATTCAGGTGGGCTGTCTGGTGATGGCTTTGGCGGAGATTATGAATGTGTTTCCGATTGTATTCCGGAGGCTGAAGTTAAAGAGGGGATTGTCCCTGGTTATAACTGTGCTTGCGGCGGGAAAGGTGATAGGAGGCCTTTTTTATTTTTTCCGGCAGATGGGGTAGTTTTGATGACCTAATTGACGCAGGCGGGCAATACGGGTTACAATGGCTAAAACAGGAGGGGATAACATATGGTTACATTAGTTGCAAGGCAGAGTATTATTATCAAATGCAATATGCAGACGTCTGTGCTGCTTGGGAATTATGAATTTTATTATGCGGCGGGGCTTTTTTGCCGTCTGCGCCATATCGAGGTGGACGCGGATATTCTGCCTGGTGAACTCAAAGAAAAGATCTTGCCAGCATTAAAAGAATCAAAGCTGGATGATCCGAAGGAACGGTATTTGGTAAATATGCTGCTTGGATACGAGCCTGCCGAAGAGTATGAAACGCATATGAAAGAGCTCTTGCGCTGGGGGCTTTTAGAAGAGCGGATCTGGCAGGTAAATTAAGAGAGGAAGAGAGGAAGGAAGATTGGCTAAAGAAAAGAAAATAAGCCCGCAGAAAGCGGAGGAACAAAAGGCATACAACGAATATGTAAAAGAAATCACGCCGACCCATTCACTGCCCAAAAATATGGCAAAGGCGTTTGTAGCAGGCGGGCTTATCTGTATGGTTGGGCAAGGGATTTTGCAGTATTGCAGTACTTTAGGGTTTGACAAGGATACAGCCGGAAGCTGGTGCAGCTTGCTTTTGATACTGTTAAGCGTAGTTTTGACGGGATTTAACCTGTATCCGAAATTTGCTAATTTTGGCGGAGCGGGTGCGCTTGTCCCAATTACCGGGTTTGCCAACTCGGTGGCGGCGCCATGTATTGAGTTTAAGAAAGAGGGTCAGGTATTTGGAATCGGGTGTAAAATTTTTACGATTGCTGGGCCTGTGATTTTATATGGGGTGTTTAGTTCCTGGGTCCTGGGGCTATTGTATTGGGCCGGCAGGCTCCTGGGCTGGTTTTAACCCCGGCAGCATTAATATTGCACCGCGGCAAAGCGGCGGACAGTACTTGCGTGCGGCGGCAAAATATGGTAATGTCAGTGCAGGCTTTGGTTTTTTGGCCAGTAGCCAGGATATGTGGGATGTAAGGCCTAAGGTAAAAAGATCCTTTCTGTCACCACGTATTCTGGGTGCTGGCTGGGCCATTTTGTGGCGGGGCCATAACGGCATGCCCAATACTGGTTTGCACAAGGAGGGATTGGATGCGTCTGGATAAACTACTGGCAGATATGCAGGCAGGGACCAGGAGTGATGTAAAACGGCTGATAAAGCAGGGCGCTGTCACAGTAGATGGCAGCAATAAGGTAAGTCCAAAACAGCAGGTAGATCCGGCAGTGCAGAAGGTTTGCTGTTTGGGGGAAGAGGTACGGTACCAGGAATTTGTGTACTATATGTTTTATAAGCCGGGGGATTGTGTCACGGCACGGCATGATGCTTTACATAAAACGGTGATGGACTATATTCCGGATAAACGAAAAGGGCTCTCCCCGGTAGGCAGGCTGGATTTGGATACAGAAGGGCTGCTTTTGATTACAGATGACGGGATGCTCTCCCATAATTTGCTAAGTCCCGTAAAGCATGTGGAAAAGGTCTATGAAGCCAAGGTTTTGGGCAGGGTGACAGACAAAGAGGTAGAAGCTTTTAAAATGGGGCTTGATATCGGGGATGATTCCCTGACAAAGCCGTCAGGGCTTACGGTGTTGGCAAAAGGGGATGTTTCAAAGGTGCGCGTTGTGCTGACCGAGGGGCGTTTCCATCAGGTAAAGAGGATGTTTTCGGCGGTTGGCATGCAGGTGCTTTTTCTAAAACGCGTTGCAATGGGAGGGCTTTGGCTAGACGATGCGCTTGTACCGGGAGAATACAGGCAGCTTAAGGAAGAAGAAAGGAAACTGCTTGGGGTTCAAATAACCAGTGGAAGCAGGAGGGGGAATGGGTAATGGAATTTCGGCCATGTATTGATATACATAACGGTAAAGTAAAACAGATAGTTGGGGGCAGTTTAACCGACATAGATAATAAGGCGCAGGAAAATTTTGTGTCAAAGCAGGATGCGTCATTTTATGCGCAGTTTTATAAACAGGACGGCATAAAAGGGGGCCATGTTATCCTGTTAAACCATGCTGGCAGTATGTACTATGAAGCGACAAGGCAGCAGGCGTTTTCTGCCCTGGGCGCCTATCCGGGGGGGCTGCAGGTGGGCGGCGGCATTTGTGCGGAAAATGCCAAGGACTTTCTTGCGGCTGGCGCAAGCCATGTAATTGTGACTTCTTATGTATTTTCTGGAGGCAAGGTCAATTATGAAAATCTGCAAAAGCTGGTGCGCATAACAGGAAAGGGGCGTTTGGTACTGGATTTAAGCTGTAGGATGGGGGAGGACGGCGCGTATTATATTGTAACGGACCGCTGGCAGAAATTTACCAGTGAAAAAATTTCCCGGGAGCTTCTGGAGCGCTTAAGCGTATACGCGGATGAATTTCTAATCCACGCGGTTGATGTGGAGGGGAAGGCGCAAGGCATTGAGGTTCCGCTTGTACGGCTTTTGGGAAGCTGGGGCAAAATCCCAGTTACCTATGCGGGGGGGATCGGAAGCTTTGCAGATTTAGAGGAGCTGAAACAGGAAGGAAAAGGGCGGTTAAATGCAACCGTCGGGAGTGCGTTAGATTTGTTCGGAGGCACAATGGAGTATAGGAAGGTGCTGTCGTTTTGCATGGCGGGCTGATTGGAAATATAAAAGAAAGGGGCGGCGAATAATGAATACATATACGAGACAGGATATCATTCGGATTGTTGAAGAGGAGGGGGTGGAATTTATCCGCCTGCAGTTTACAGATATGTTCGGGACGTTAAAAAACATGGCGGTTACGTCTAGCCAGCTTGAAAAGGTATTAAATAACGAGTGTATGTTTGACGGTTCTTCTATAGAAGGCTTTGTACGCAGCGGGGAGTCGGATATGTACCTGCACCCGGATTTGGACACCTTTGTCACTTTTCCCTGGCGTCCGCAGCAGGGAAAAGTGGCGCGCATGATATGTGATATTTTCCGCCCGGATCATTTGCCGTTTCCGGGGGATCCCAGATATATTCTGAAAAAAACTATTGCCGAAGCGAAAGATTTGGGGTATCGTTTTGATGTAGGGCCGGAATGTGAATTTTTCTTATTCCATACTGATGAGAACGGGCAGCCTACGACAATTAGCCATGAAAAAGCGGGCTATTTTGAACTAGGCCCAGTGGATTTGGGGGAAAATGCAAGGCGTGATATGGTGCTTGCATTGGAGGAAATGGGATTTGAAATCGAAGCGTCATACCATGAGTCTGCCCCGGCCCAGCATGAAATTGATTTTAAATACAGCGAGGCGCTTGAAGCGGCGGATAATATTATGACGTTTAAGCTGGCGGTAAAAACGATTGCCAAACGGCACGGCTTATTTGCCAGCTTTATGCCAAAGCCTAAATCCGGAATCAATGGATCGGGAATGCATGTTAATATGTCGCTTTTAAAGGATGGCAGGAATTTATTTGACGGCCCGTCCGGGCAGCTGGGCTTAAGTAAAGAAGCGTTTTATTTTATCGGCGGTATTTTAAGGCATATAAAAGGCATGTCCTTAATCACGAACCCCCTTGTTAATTCATATAAGCGCCTGGTACCGGGATATGAAGCCCCGGTTTATATTGACTGGCCGGCAGTAAAGGAAAGCCCGCTAATACGGATTCCCGCAGCGCGGGGCGAAGGCACGCGCATTGAGCTGCGCAGCCCCGATCCTTCGGCAAACCCGTATTTGGTACTAGCGCTATGCCTTGCCGCGGGCTTAGACGGCATACAAAACAAAATTATGCCTCCGGCAGCTATTTCGGAAAACGCGTTTCAGATGTGCCCTGAGGAAAAAGAAGCGCTTGGGGTGCAAGCCGTGCCTGCGGATTTGGGGGAAGCCATCCGGGAATTTGAAAAAGATACATGGATAAGGCAGGTGCTGGGATCACATATCAGTGAAAAATATTCAAGGGCAAAAAAAGCTGAATGGGTTCAGTACAATAAACAGGTGACGGAATGGGAAATCAATGAATATTTATATAAAATATAACGTGGTATACGGCCATGAAAATATTGATTGTATTTCCAAAGGAAGAAAACGGCATGTATATCAAGCGCATCCTGCAGCAAAATGGGTATGAGATCTGCGCAGTCTGCACAGCAGGCGCGCAGATACTGCAGCATGCACATGAGCTGCCCGGCGGGATTGTAGTCTGTGGGTACCGGTTTATGGATATGGCGTATTCAGAGCTGCGGGATGATCTGCCGCCCCAGTTTCAGATGCTTCTTTTGGCGTCCGCAGCTGTTTGTGAGGGTGTGGGCGAGCAGGATGTGGTATGTCTGCGCATGCCGCTTAAAGTACATGAGCTGCTGGATACGGTGCAGATGATGTCGGCCTGCCTGCCGCAAGGGAAAAGGGCAGGCAGGAAGCGGACAAAGGAAGAGGAACGGGTGCTTGGCCAGGCAAAAGGGATATTGATGGAGAGGAACCATATGACAGAGCAGGAGGCGCACCGCTATTTGCAGAAGCGGAGTATGCAAAGCGGGGTAGGGATTGTGGAAATGGCCCAGATGGTGCTTATGATGCGGTGATTGGCGCGGATGGCTGGTATTTTAGAAAGGATGGATCATGAAGTTTACAAAAATGCATGGAATTGGGAATGATTATGTGTACGTGGATTGCTTTAGGGAAACGGTGGAGCATCCTTCGGAGGTGGCAAAAAAGATCAGCGACCGCCATTTTGGGATCGGATCGGATGGGCTGATTTTGATTAAGCCATCGGAGCATGCGGATTTTAAAATGGATATGTATAATGCGGACGGCTCAAGTGGGGAGATGTGCGGCAACGGGATCCGCTGTGTGGCAAAGTTTGTATATGACAAGGGGCTTACAGATAAGGGGCGGATCAGCGTGGAAACGCCAAGCGGTGTTAAGATGCTGGATTTATCCGTAGAAGGCGGGAAGGTGGCATTTGTAAAGGTGGATATGGGCGCCCCCGGGCTTACGGCAAAGAAGATCCCGGTAGTTGCAGATACGGACGAAGTAGTAGGGCAGCCCCTTTGTGCCGGAGGGGAGGAATATATTGTCACCTGTGTATCTATGGGAAATCCGCACTGTGTGGCGATTTTGCAGGAGGATGTCAGAGGGCTGGATTTGGAGAAGGTTGGGCCTTTGTTTGAAAAGCATGAACGCTTTCCTAAACGTGTGAATACCGAATTTGTGAACGTACTGGACGAAGAAACAATCCGTATGCGCGTTTGGGAGCGCGGCTCGGGCGAGACACTGGCATGCGGGACAGGAGCCTGTGCGGCGGCTGTGGCGGCTGTGTTAAACGGGAGGACGAAAGATGAGGTTACGGTGAAGTTAGCCGGGGGGGATTTGCGGATCCAGTGGGATCGGAAGGAAAATGTGGTTTATATGACAGGGAGGGCGGAAACGGTGTTTGAGGGTGAGATTGAGCTGTAGGCAGAAGCCCCTTTCTTCCTGCCCGAAGGCCGTATAACTGGCAGAAAAAATTTTTAAAGATTAAATTACAGTAAAGGAGAAATCATATGTTTCAGATTAATACCAATTACCAGAAGTTACCAGGGAGTTATTTGTTTAGCACGATTGCGAAAAAAGTAAATGCCTACTCTTCCGCCCATCCGGAGACAAAAATAATCCGCCTTGGCATTGGGGATGTGACACAGCCGATTGCGCCGGCAATTATTGCCGCGATGCATAAGGCTGTAGATGAAATGGGCAATGCGGATACGTTTCATGGCTATGCGCCGGATCTTGGGTATGATTTTTTGAGGAAAGCGATTGCGCAGAATGACTACCGCGATAGGGGATGCGATATTTCGGAGGATGAGATTTTTGTATCGGACGGGGCCAAGAGCGATTCGGCGAATATCCAGGAGCTGTTTGCTGCGGATTCTAAGATTGCAGTGTGTGATCCGGTTTATCCGGTTTATGTGGATTCCAATGTGATGGCGGGGCGTACCGGGACATATGATCCGGATACGGAACGCTGGAGCAATGTGATTTATATGCCGTGTACAGCAACAAATCATTTTGTACCGGAATTTCCGCAGGAGACGCCAGATTTAATCTATTTGTGCCTGCCGAATAACCCGACTGGGACGACGCTTACGAAGGGGCAGCTTCAAGGATGGGTCGATTATGCGAACCGGGTGGGCGCTGTTATTATTTATGACGGGGCTTATGAAGCTTATATTTCGGAACCGGATGTGGCACACTCTATATATGAGTGTGACGGGGCCAAAACTTGCGCCATAGAACTTAAAAGCTTTTCAAAGAACGCAGGGTTTACCGGCGTACGTTTAGGATATGCAGTTGTGCCAAAAGAGCTAAAGTGCGGCGGCGTATCCCTGCGTGACATGTGGGCAAGGCGGCACGGGACCAAATTTAACGGCGCACCGTATATCGTGCAGCGTGCAGGGGAAGCCGTCTATTCTCCGGAAGGAAAAGCCCAGCTAAAGGGACAGGTTGCCTACTATATGAAGAATGCAGCGGCAATCAAGCAGGACCTTAAGGAAGCCGGATATACTGTATTTGGCGGAACCAATGCCCCTTATATCTGGTTAAAGACGCCTGAAGGCATGACATCCTGGGACTTTTTTGATCATTTGCTTGAACATGCGAATGTCGTAGGGACACCAGGCTCTGGCTTTGGACCAAGCGGCGAAGGGTATTTTAGGCTGACTGCATTTGGGACATATGAAAATACGCTGGCGGCATTGGAGCGTATCCGTCAATTGTAAAACAGTAACAGGAGGACAATATGTTATATATAGGAAGCCATATATCAGCATCGAAGGGCTACGAGGCAATGGGCAGACAAGCCCTTAAGCTGGGCGCAAATACATTTGCGTTTTTCACACGTAACCCCCGTGGTGGCAAAGCCAAAGATATTGATGAAACAGATGTAGCTAAATTCCTTGCTATTGCAGACGGACATGACTTTGGAAAGCTGGTAGCCCATGCCCCGTATACACTAAACGCCTGCGCTGCAAAAGAGGATATCCGTGATTTTGCAAAAAGGACGATGAAAGACGATTTGCTCCGTATGGAATATATCCCTGGGAATTACTATAATTTCCATCCCGGCTCACATGTAGGGCAGGGCAGCGAAGAGGGCATCGCCTTAACGGCTTCTCTTTTGAACGAAGTGCTGTCCCCTGATCAGGCGACTACTGTGCTTTTAGAAACAATGGCAGGCAAGGGTACAGAGATCGGCAGGAATTTCGAAGAGCTGCGCGCTATTTTGGATCAGGTCAGGCTGGATGGGAAAATGGGCGTCTGCCTTGACACCTGCCACGTTTGGGACGCCGGGTATGATATTGTAAACGATTTGGACGGTGTATTAGATACGTTTGATCACATTATTGGGCTTGGGCGTTTAAAGGCAATCCATATGAATGACAGTATGAACCCCCTTTCGGCCCACAAAGACCGGCATGAAAAAATTGGCGAAGGCCATATTGGGTTAGAAACTATGAAACAGGTGATAAACCACCCTGCGCTTAAGGGCCTTCCCATTATACTGGAAACCCCAAACGACGAAGCAGGGTACGCAAAAGAAATAGCGCTGCTTAAAAGCCTGTACGAAGGATAATTTTTGGTTGAACTTTCCAAACATAAAAAAATGGATTTGCACCATACTATATCTAGGATAAACAAAACAGCGTTTATCCAAATACAAAAAACCGGCGCAGCCGGAGAAAAAACTATGGAGGTGCAATACCATGGCAAGTTCAAGTAGAGGAAACAGAGTAGAAGTTCCTGAAGCAAAAGAGGCATTAAACCGTTTTAAACAGGAAGTAGCGTCTGAAATCGGTGTACCGTTGAAGGAAGGATACAATGGGGACCTTACCTCTGCACAGGCAGGTTCTATCGGCGGTGAAATGGTCCGCAAGATGATCCGCAGCCAGGAAGAGAAAATGACATCTTCTAAATAAGCAGTAAAACGTTACAACAGATAAAAAGGAAAAGGAGAGGCGGAATGCGAAACCGTAGTGTTTGGCATTCCGCCTTTTCCAAATTCCTTTGAAGCTTTTTGTATAAAATGCATAAAAATAGCTGGAATAAATTGTAACATTTGTGAACACTTATGGCGTTGGCTGTGATAGTATAATAGCTGTAAAACCCCCCAATACCTTATATATATTTTTTGTTTTACTATACCCCATAGTAAAATACCTTCTCCTAAAAGAAGCAGCATTAAAAGCTGCTTTCTTTTTTTGGAAAAAAACAAACTTTTTAATGAAAACAGGTATAAATCCGGAATTTTCCCATAGAATTATATAATCGGGAGACAGTTGCATATAATAGATTATTAAGAATTCCGGAGGGGTCATATGCATCATAAAAAAAGGGTACAAAGGGCGCTTTTCTTATTATTGGTAACATCAGCCTGTTTTTCGGCACAGGTAAAGCTTTCGGCAGAAAATGCAGATACGTTTATTGCAGCGGAATATGCTTCGTATTGCGAGGAAATCGGCGGGGAGTACGGGATTTGCCCGGAGCTGCTAGAAGCAATCATGGAATCGGAGTCTTCCGGCAACCCCCAGGCACAGAACGGCAACTGCAAAGGGCTTATGCAGATTAATATGCTCTACCACAAGGACCGTATGCAAAAATTAGGCATAGAAGATATTTACGATGCAAAAGGGAATATTATGCTTGCGGCAGATTATCTGGCGGAGCTGTTCCGAAAGCACGGCGATATTGGGACAGTACTAATGGTTTACAACGGCAGCAGGGATGCCATAATGCGGGGGAAACAGGCCGATTACACTGAATATGCAGAAAAAATTATGAAGCGTTCCGAACAATTGGAGCGCCAGCACCGGAAATGATTGCGTTTCCGGTGTTTTTTTATTATAATACATTTAAAAAGAGCCTAAAAACTACAGAGAGTGAGAATACGGAGGGAGTATGGAAAAAATACCTTATGAGGCAGTGGGATTTGCCTTTCCGGATGAAAAGATGATGGAAAAGGCGCTCAAAGAAGCGGAGGGGATCCGCTATGTTAAAAATAGTGCGGATCTTACCGATCCTGAGGTGGTATTTCGGGTATACCGCCAAATGGTCAGCCAGCGCTTGTTTGAGACGCCAGTGGGATATGCGTTTTTGTATGAGCTGCAGGAATACTTATGGACAAACCCTTCTATCAACAATGACACAATTCCACCCATCCCTGTTGCCGCCCCGGCAGCAGCCCCGCCTGCCCGCCAAATGCCCCGCCGGCAGCTGCCGGAGGCACAACCTAGGGCCAGGACCGAAGTGAAAACTAAAATTGTCCATAAGACAGAGGTCAAAAACGTAGATTATAAGCTCAAATTTAAAACCTGCCTGTCGGTCTGCGTGGTGCTTCTTTTAATTGTAATCGGAATGTTTGCGGTAACTGCTACCAGCGGCAATATCAACATTATCAATTATGAGAATGCCTTGATTGAAAAATACGAACACTGGGAAGCCCAGCTGAAAGAGCGTGAGGACAAATTAAAGGAAAAGGAGGGTGTGTCTGGTATCTAAAACATATTTTTTTCATATTTGCCTGTTAAAATGGGCTTAAAAACGAGAAATGAGGAGCTGCGATGGAGAAAATAAAAGTATTAGTGGTAGACGATGAGAGCAGGATGCGCAAACTAATCCGGGATTTTTTGATCCGGGACAATTTTGAGGTTCTGGAAGCAAGCGATGGTGAGGAAGCGCTTGATTTGTTTTATAGGGATAAGGACATTGCATTAATTATTTTGGATATTATGATGCCCAAAATTAATGGCTGGGATGTCTGCCGGGAGATCCGGGAAACCTCCAAGGTTCCAATAATTATGCTGACGGCCAAGGGTGATGAAAACGATGAGCTACAGGGGTTTGATTTAGGTGTAGACGAATATATTTCCAAACCTTTTAGCCCTAAGATCCTGGTTGCCCGTGTCGGCGCAATTTTACGCCGGGCGAACCGGGTGGCGGAGGAAGACGCTATAGATATCGGCGGCATTATTATGGATAAGGTGGCGCACTTAGTGACTGTGGACGGGGAGCGTGTGGAGCTTAGCTTTAAGGAGTTTGAGCTGCTTGCCTATTTTATAGAAAACCGTGGAATTGCCCTTTCGCGGGAAAAGATTTTAAACCATGTCTGGAATTATGATTATTTTGGAGATGCCAGGACGATTGATACGCATGTGAAAAAGCTGAGGAACAAGCTGGGGCAGCGCGGGGAGTATATTAAGACGATTTGGGGGATGGGGTATAAGTTCGAGGTGAATGAGTACTAGTACTCCATCCGGCCAGAAATTGAAGTCTGAAACATCTGTTTCGCACCATTGAGTCGTTAAAATTTCTAGACGATGCCACCGCATCGCCGTCGAAATTTTGCCTTGCACTGGCACAAAGCAGGTGTCTCCAAACTTCAATTCCTGTCCGGATGGAGTACTAGAATTAAAGGTAACAAAATATGTTTTTTATTAAATACTCTTTGAAAATATAGAATACTTATTGTATTTTCTAGAATATTTCCGTATAATGGAGAAAATATTCTGTGTTTAGAAAAGGGCAGGTTTTATATGTTTTTCAAAGATAAGGATGAAGTATTATTAAAAAAACTGGGTGCAAAGTTCCAGGTGCTCGAAAGTGGTATGGCCAGCACGAAAGGGCAGTTGGAGGATTTGGGGCAGAATATCAGTAAGCTTCAGACGGCTATACATAAGCATGATATGGCAATTGAGGACTTACTTGAGGAGTGGGAGGAAAAACGGTCGCAGGAAGAAGAAGCCAAAGAGCAGTTCAGTGCGTTTAAAAGGGAAAGAAACGCTTTTTTGGAACTATTTGAGGCTTATCAGGAGCAATTTTGGAATTTAAAGCGTTTCGCAGAGGGAAAAGACGAAACCTGGGCTGCACAGATTGTCCTGATGGAGAGGAATTTGGAGCATTACCGCCAGATGTGTGGGATTACTGTAATTGCAGAATACGGTACACGGGTTGATTATGATTTGCATGAAGTCATTGAAACGGTGGAAACGGAGAATCCGGTTTTGGATAAGACGGTTGCTGATATATATTCCTGCGGATATATTTATAAAGGGAATGTTAAGAAAAAAGCGCGGGTTGCAGCATATCTTGCAGAAAGGCGCAGTTGAGTAAACACGGCAATCGTGGGATTAGGAGGAAAGATGGGTACAATTATCGGAATAGATCTGGGGACATCTACTACGGAGGCAGCTGTCATAAAAGACGGGAAGCCAGTTATGGTTATGAACCTGGATAAAGAAATTATTACACCGTCAGCCGTAGGGATTGATGCGTGCGGGAATTTTGTCATAGGGACCAGGGCGAAAGCACAGTGCCTTTTGTCACCGGAAAATACGGCGGTTGAAATTAAGCGGAAAATGGGGACTGATGAGAAGATACACCTGGGGAAACAGGCATATTCGCCAGTTGAGCTATCAGCGAAATTGTTAGAATACGTTAAAACCTATGCGTCGGAATTTTTAGGGGAGGATATTACAAGGGCGGTTATTTCTGTGCCGGCATATTTTGACGATATCCAGCGGCAGGCAACGGTAAGGGCGGGGATGCAAGCAGGGCTTTCCGTGGAACGTATTATTAATGAGCCGACGGCAGCGGCGTTAAGTTATGGCCTTTTTCATATACAGGAGGAAAGCCATATCCTGGTATATGATTTGGGTGGCGGTACTTTTGATGTAACGCTTCTTGAAATGTTTGCCGGTGTGCTTGAAGTTAAGGCAAGCAGCGGGGACAACAAATTAGGAGGCAAGGATTTTGATGAAAGGCTGGTTGAGTGGCTCAACGGGCAGTTTATGCAAAAGCACGGAGTGGATCTGCGGAAGGACCGGTTTGCAATGGTCAAGCTCAAAGAAGAAGCGGAACGCTGTAAAATAGCGCTTAGTACCCAGGATTCTTTCCATGTATTGGTACCGATGATTGTAGAAAAGAAAGGAAAGCCGCTGGCGCTGGATGAAATGGTTACGGCCGCACAGTTTGAGGATCTGGTCGGGGATCTGCTTGCGAGGACGCATCGCCCGATCGATGTTGTGTTAGCAGATAGTGGGATATTTCCGTCTGAAATAGACCGGATTATCCTGGTAGGCGGATCAACACGGATGCCGATTGTGTCCAAAGACATTAAAAACTATTTGGATATCGAACCGTCTAAAGCAGTCGATCCGGATTTTGCAGTGGCGGAGGGGGCGGCTATCCAGGCTGGGATTATCCAAGGGAGCATTAAGCAGGAGGAGAGCATCTTAATGACAGATGTGAATCCATACACGCTTGGCATCCGGATTATGGACGGGGTGACGGAGGAGAGGATGAGTGTGATTATCCCAAGGAATGTGACGATTCCGACGACTAGAAGCCAGGTTTATTATACGTGCATGGATTACCAGACTGAAGCGCACATTGAGATTTACCAGGGGGAGAGCGAGATTGTCAGCAGCAACCATTTCCTTGGCGAGTTTATCATCGGGCAGATTCCTGCTAAAAAATCGGGTGTAGAACGCATTGCTGTAGAGTTCTCCTACAATATGAACGGGATGCTGGCCGTAAAAGCGACAATACTAAGCACGGGCAAAGACGCTTCCGTAGAAATTGATATGATGCAGGAAGTACAAGACCCCAAAGGCAGGATAGATGTCAGCAATTGGAAGGAATCTCCCTATGCCAAGCAGTTCCGCACGATTATCCGCCGTGTGGAGCGTGTTATAAAAGATCCTGTGGCAGATGATCCGTTTTTATGGCAGGAGCTTGACGATGCGCTGTATGATTTGAAAGAGGCGCTTGTAAATGAAGATTTGGAGACGGCCCAGGAAGCAGAAGAGGATCTTTTGGAATTGTTAGAGGAACTATAGAGGAGGTGTAGGATGGATACCTATTATCAGATATTGGGGATTACGCCAGGGTCTTCACAGCTTGAGGTTAAAAAAGCATATTTTAGGCTGATTCGTAAATATTCACCAGAATCGGATCCGCAACAATTCCAAGTTATACGGGAAGCATATGAAAAGCTGCAAAAAGCTGCTACTCAAGAGGAAGGGCCGGATTTTGCCCCGAATGATGATCCTGCTGCGCGGCAGTTTTTGATGAGAATAGAAAAGTGTGCCCAAATGGGGGATAATGGGCAATGTATGGAAATTTGCGAAGATGCCAGCAAGTGTTTCCCTGCTGACCTTCATTTTTTATATTTGCTTACAATCTTCCAGCGCAAGTGCGGCAAAACCGGAAAAGCCGTAAAAACGGCTGAACATTTGGCAGGTATGCAGCCTAATAATAAATGGTTTCAAAAAGAATTGGCACTTTCTTATATAGAACGTGGATTTGCAAAAAAAGCAATACATGCCTGTGACAAAGCATATGCGCTTGGATGCAGGGAAACAGGGTTTATTTTGGGCTATTCCCTGGAATGTAACGTAAATCGCAGATATGACGACGGTGTAAAAATTTTGTTGGAGTTTATTTGCCAGGAAAAAAGATGGAGAAGGGAAGAGATACGCAGCCTTGTGGAAGCTTATGTGGGACTTATGAGTATGGCTGTATATACGGCAGAGCCATATACTGCAGAGATATTAGGGCATCTGCAAAAAACTATAAAAAATTATAAAATATATTTGCAAGAATATCTCCTGCAGCTTGTTGCGATGCTAATTAGTATGAGCAAAAAACGCAGTTATACCCATGAAGGCTATTTGTTGTTTCGGGAGAGCCTGTTGGCAATGCAGCATATATGCACTACACGGGAAGAAAGCGAACTTGTGGATTTTGCTATTGTGGAGCTGGGTTATCAGCATATTTTAAATGATCACAGGCTAGATGAGGTTTTCCAGTATGCATATGAGGCATATTTTGACAACCAAGAAGAGGACGAGGAAATTGTCAGGTTTTCTTTGGCAGATGTACAGCTTTGTATGATCGAGCGGCAGGAGACTGTATTGGATCAGATTGGGATTGTCCGGCAGGAATACCCCCATTTTTATGATAAACTGCACGATTTTATTGAAAAGCTGCAATTCAAAAAAAATTTAATATATCTAAAAGAAAGACTGTTAAAAATTTATTGCCAGCTGGAGCCTTATATAAGCGGCGGGTATTATTTTGCGTGGTATCCGCAGGAGAAGGTACGGCTGGAGGGAAAGCCTATTAGTAAAGGGGTTACTAGGCATGTGTATACGCGCAGTGAAAAGAAAATAAGCAGGAATGCCCCCTGCCCCTGCGGTTCAGGGAAGAAATATAAACATTGTTGTATGACAAATCTGATGCTTTATTAAAGGTACAGCATAACTAAAAATGCAGTCCTGCCATCCGGTATATCTTCCACGTATAATTTTCCCGTATGTATTTGTATTATATTATGAACAATACAAAGGTCTAGAGCGTGTTTGAAAATTCCATATGGCTTGCGTACCATAATTTGATACAATGCACCCAAGCATGAGTTTGGGTGCAAATTTCAACGATAGGATTTGGAAGGCTGAAATAAGGGCATTTTCCACTGAACAATATCTAACAGCCGCCCAGGCGGCAATCTTAAATTGATGCCATAGGATTTTGGGTACTCGCAGGCGAAAGTATGGAA
>OFGE01001209.1_pt1 | contig 23832 bp, 23 predicted proteins | sample 1521681 | NCBI WGS metagenome assembly OFGE01 (sample SAMEA3504093, study PRJEB24116) | mouse gut metagenome | biome: mouse gut; feature: mouse-associated habitat; material: faeces | place: Denmark | collected 2011
CGCCTACACGACTTTAAAATAAAAAGTCGCAGCGCGACGGCACTAAAGAGTTAAAGTCGTATTGCCGCACTAAAGGGAGAGAAATTTTCATTAGAGAGGACCCCATGAAAATCTCTCTCGTGCGCCTACACGACTTTAAAATAAAAAGTCGCAGCGCGACGGCACTAAAGAGTTAAAGTCGTATTGCCGCACTAAAGGGAGAGAAATTTTCATTAGAGAGGACCCCATGAAAATCTCTCTCGTGCGCCTACACGACTTTAAAATAAAAAGTCGCAGCGCGACGGCACTAAAGAGTTAAAATCATGCGAGACGGCACTAAAGAATTAAAATCATGCGCGACGGCACTAAAGACCTAAAATTATTACGTAATGATGCACTTTAGACTCTTTTATTCTATAGGAAGTGGTACTATATTTCTTGATTTTGATAAAAATATGTATTTTTGCTATGGTTTTTTATACTGTACGCTGATATATAAGCTTCCAGTACATGGAATCGTACTGTTTTTGACGTTATAATAATAAAAATTGAGCGTCAGCGTGTTTGGTCTGTACCATACAATTTTTTATATATTGAAAAAGGTATCAATCTATGAAAGAAAGAAGCAATATTTTGAATAGTCCTTCCTCAAAAAAAGAGAAAATTCGTGAGCGTTATAAGGGAATCGATCCTGATGATTTAGACATCATTCCAGCAGTGGTTCATGATGATTTTTATAAGAATGGGAAAGAGCAGCGCGTTGCTGTGTATGTCAGAGTTTCGACAGACGATCCAAGGCAGACAACCTCATATGAACTGCAAAAAAATCATTATGAAGACTTTGTAAACCAAGAACCAGGATGGAAATTAATAAAAATTTATGCAGATCAGGGTATTTCTGGGACTTCTATGGAGCATCGGGAAGCATTTCTTAATATGGTGGAAGATTGTGAAGCGGGTAAAATTGATATGATTATTACCAAGAGTGTGTCAAGGTTTGCCAGAAATCTTGTAGACTGTATCAGCTGTGTGCGAAAACTAAAATCCATGACACCTCCTGTTGATGTTTATTTTGAGACAGAAAGACTTCATACATTAAGCGGAATAAGCGAATTGGTCTTGTCCAATTTGGCGATACAGGCACAGGAGGAAAGCCATCTCAAAAGTGATATTATGAATGCGTCTATTGAGATGCGTTTTCGGCGGGGAATCTTTCTGACGCCCCCGCTTCTTGGTTATGATCAAGATGAAAATGGTAATCTGGTCATTAATGAAGAAGAAGCAGACACGGTTCGTCTTATTTATTTTATGTACCTTTATGGGTATAGCTGCAGCGCTATTGCTAAAATACTGACAGAACTTGGCAAATCCACAAAGCTAGGAAACAAATTATGGAGTCCTAGCTCTGTATTGGGAATATTGACAAATGAACGGCATTGCGGTGATGTGCTTGCCCGGAAAACGTATACACCAGATTTTCTTGATCATAAGGCAAAAAAGAACTGCCAGAACCGCCCCCAATACCGACAGCGAAATCACCATGAAGCAATTATTTGCAGAGATGATTTTATTGCAGTACAGCATTTGATTGCAAATGCCAAATATGGAAATGGAAACAAAGGAATACTGCCGGAGCTTCATGTGATTGCAGAGGGCATTTTGAAAGGCTATGTTTTGGTAAATCCCAGATGGGCAGCATTTAAAGCAGAAGATTACCAAAAGGCTTCACAGAGTATTGCAGATGAAAAAGATGATATTAAATCAAATGTAGTCACAATAAAGGCTGGAAATTTTGACTTGCATGGTTATGAAGTCGCGAGAGCGCAGTTTTTTGATACACTGCATAAAATATCAATTACTATTTCCTGTCATACACTTACATTTCGTACCAAATGTGTCCGAATGTTTGAGGAACAGTTTGTAGAACTGCTGGTACATCCTAAAAAACAGACGCTTGTTGTCCGCCCTGTCACAGAAAAAACACCAAATGCCGTTCAATGGTCCAAGGCAAAAAAAGGCAGTATGATTCCAAGAGAAATTGGCGGCGCCGCTTTTTTGCCAAACTTATACACATTGTTTGGATGGGATATGGCACACAAGTATCGTATTTTGGGAGTAAAAAAGCAAAATGGAGCCGAACGGATTCTTTTGTTTCATCTTGAGTATGCCGAACGATTGGTAGCAACGAAAGATAAAGAATCATTGATGAAGAAGGAGGCGATACCCATTACAAACAGCGGAATGCTATTTGCTTATTCAAATAGTTGGGCAAATACGTTTGGGAAAGATTTTTATGAGCAGTACTGCGAAGAAGCGCGAATGTTACATACTGACAGAGGAAGGTGGTTTACGCAATCAGCAGGAATTTCATACAATCCAGATCCTTTGCAGATTACAAGTACAGAAGAAATAAAGAATCATATTGAGGCAATGATTGGCAGCGCCAAATTGGAGGAAACAAATGAATGAGATACAAAAACGAGACAGCTTGGAAATAATAGAAGACAAAACAGTTTGTTATGATGGATATGAGGTGGTACATGGAGAATTTTTTGCACATCTCAATGAGCCCTCTTTAACGTTTAACAATTTTAAGGTTTATGTGAATGCGGTATGCATTCGAAAAGTTCCAGAATTTGATTATATTCAGATTCTAGTGAATCCTGATGCAAAGAAACTTGCTATAAAACCTTGTAGGGAGGAAGAAAAGGATTCGTTTCGTTGGTGTTCTGAGAGTGCCAAACGTTCTCCCAGGGAGATTTCTTGTAAAATATTTTTTGCAAAGGTGTTTTCCTTGATGGGATGGAATCCACAATTTCGATATAAGCTTCTTGGCAAATTTGTTCGTTCCAAGGAAGAATTTCTTTTTATATTTGATTTGAATACTCCAGAAGTTTACCAAAGGTTTTCTGAAAAAGAAGTATCTTGTTTGAATCCCGTTTTTCCGGAAGAATGGAAAAATCAGTTTGGTGTTCCTGCGATAGAACACAAGCATTTGACACAAGTTCCTGTTTTTGAGAAACAAATGATATTTGCTCTTGTAGCAGACGCAGAGATTTAAAAAGGAATTATTATGAATAAAACATATCTTTATAATCTGATAGTAGAGGAACAACTTTCCAGACTGACTGTTTCTTTGTCAGAGCAAGAATATGAAATACTGGAAAACATTATTATTTCTGATGGCTGCCAGAAAATAATTGAGACATGGAATCATATTATTTTAGACGGATTTGCGGAGTATGCGGTCTGCAGACAGCAACAAATTCCTTATTATAAAAAAGAGGTATCACTTGCTTCTTATGAGGAAGCGGTTTTGTATGTATGCCAAAAGACACTTTCACAAAAAAATGTGCCAAAAGAACAATATCGGTATTGTATTGGGCGAATTTATGATGCCTATAAGGTTTTTCGGTCATGTTTTTGTCAAAATACGTTTCAAAGTCTGTTTGGTTATAACAGAAGTCATCAGACATCTTCGCAATTTCTTAGTGAGATGCTGCAAATAAAACCTGGAACCATTTTAAAATACAAAATATATTCTCATGCAGTAGATATTTTATATGAAAAAACGCCTCAAATTGCAATGGAAATATTGTCAGGGGCATTTCAAATATCACATACCAAGACCTTAGAGCTTTCTAAGCTGTCACCACATGAAATTATTACGGCATATCATTGCAGGCATCACAAAGCGCAGTTTTGTACAGCTATCCAAAAAATGAAAGCAGAGGATGCAGCCATACAGCAAGCAAATACGGGAAGTTCAAGAACAGAACCTATCATCAAGCAAATGCCGGAATATGATCCAGACGCAGAAGTATCCAGCCTTGCACTGACAATTCCTACGTGGATCAGTTCTATCAAACGGACTCAATCTATGGCAAACTTTGGTTTGGTGTCAAAAAAGGCGCTATGCAGATTAGAACAGCAATTGGATACTTTGGTAGAAACAATCAATATATTGCGTGCTCAAATAGAGGAGGTGCGACATGAGTGATGAAACAAATTTATACCAGTTTGTTCCCGATGTGCATTATGAGTTAATACCTATCAAAAATCTGGTATCAAATCAAAATTACCAGCGGAATTTATCAATCAAGCATGTGCAGCAGACAGCAGCACAGTTTGATTTGTGTCAGATAAATCCTGTAAAAGTAAGTCGGCGTGACGGTATTAATTATGTCTTTAATGGACAGCATACCATTGAAATTATTGCGCGGGTGTCTGGTTCACGAGAAACGCCTGTATGGTGTATGATTTATGATAATCTGGAGTATTGCCATGAAGCTGATATTTTTGCCAATCAAATGAAATTTACAAAAGCATTGCTTCCCTATGAAATATTTATGGCAAATATTGAGGCTGGAAATGATAAACAGTTGATTATAAAATCATTGGTGGAATCTTACCATATGGAGATTTCGGGAAAAAAGCAGCCAGGCAGCATTTGCGCGGTATCGGCGTTAGAGGGTATCCATGATAAATATGGTTTTCATGTACTTGACCGCACACTTTGCCTTATTGTTGGTACATGGGAAGGAGAGCAGCAGTCATTTAGCGCCAATATGATGAAAGGGGTTGCCAGGCTGATTCATTGCTTTGGGGATACGCTTAAAGATGAAACATTCAAAGAAAAACTTGGGCGCGTTTCTGTGAAAGAGTTGAGCCGCACGGCAAAGGACAGGCGTGCAGGGTCACTTGGTTATTCGGAAGCAATGCTTCTTATCTATAACAAAAAGACCCAATCACCTCTTCGCTTTGATAAGCTTTATTTTTAATAGGATTAAAGTTTTTTCTGCCTTCTTAATTCATTGCTTACCAGCAAAATAGACAATACAAATGCCATAAAATCGGCAATGGGTCCTGCCAATAATACACCCATGATACCGAAGCGAAGCGGAAGCACCAAAATCAATGGAATCAAGAAAAAAACCTGCCTTGTCAGCGAAAGTAACGCCCCTTTCAATGCTTGTCCTATAGCAGTAAAAAAGTTAGAAGAAAGCAATTTTTGTATTAAATCGTCTCTGACGCCTATGGTGCTCAAATAAATAATTTGAAGCGCCATAGGTATTATTTTATTACGAAATAGGAGGATATGCAAGGTGTTTGGAAAATATGATATAGCAAAAAGTAACAGTTTGTTACTTTTCACACCCGCGCCATGCACTTGCTGCATGGCGTCGGAGCAAGCGCCAAAATGCGTGCTTTTTAGCATTTTGTGTGCATCAATTGTTGCAATTCACACCGAAATCGTTGTAAGTATATGTGAAATCTGGCGTAAGTGTGAATTGTAACAACAGTTTTATTCGTTTTCCATGCAGTTTGACAGAACCAATAAAAATTTAGTATTTCGGTCTTTGGCAGCTTTTTGATACCATGTTTCGAGCAGTGTGTCATCCATAGAATTTGTCAGAATGGAAAAAAAGGAAAGATTATCATCTTCATAAGCTCTATTGGCATATTGTGCAATCAGGGGACGGTCTTCCTCCAAATGGTTCAGCAGAACAGAGAAAAAGTCGATTTGATAATCCTGATAGGCTTTTTCAAGATACTGTTCAACCAAAGGCTTGTCAGGTTCTAGGTAGTCAAGGCAGATGGAGAAAAGGGCAATGTCATAATTCTGATAAGCTATCTCAAGATACGGTTTTAATGTTTTTTGTATGTCAGGGAGACTGTTTTGGCGCAGTAATTGTTCAAGGCAGATAGAGACTATGGAAACGTTTTCATCGATTACAGCTTTCTCCAAATAGTTGAATTGCATTGTTTCGCTTAAGGCAGCAATGACTGCCGCAAAGCGGGAGGGATCGTTTTCCTGATAATACAACGCTGCCAAATCCTGCGGACTGCTTCCCGTAGTATCCTCAAAGCTAAGTAACAGCGGACAGATGAAAGGAAAATCGGTATCCTGTTTTACTGCTTGTATTTGTGATAAAAGTTCTGGCAGTATTTGCATGACAGACGTATTTTGGACAATATTTTCGCAGTTTTTTTCAAAAAACACTGTCATGGAATCTCCATTTGGCAGCAAAACAGACTGACTTGCATAGGAATCTTTATCATTTTCGCGCACGTTCCAGCCAATTTCTAAGAGATAGGGTTCCTGATAATAAAAATTTACACAAAAATAAGAAGTAATTTTGCCGGATGCATTGGTATGAATATAGGGGTTGTTTTTTCCAGCTCCATAGTTGTTGCTCTCATCTGCTTTGGGGATATATTCTTTTTGCAAGTTCTGCGGTGTGTTTGCGGGAGCTGCCTGTTCCGTGTTTGTGTCTTCTTTGGAAGGCGCGGAATAAGCGCCGGATACAGTAGCGCCAAATATGAAAACGAGTACAAATAACAGAGACAAGGCTATGATTCGTTTTGGACGTTTTTGAAATCTCATAATAGATACCAACCTTTCTTTTAATAATACAGCACTTTCGTTGAGTGTCACAGATGTAATAGACTGATTAAGATTTCCACCAGTTCTTGCTGCACTTTTATAAAATTATTCATGGCTGTTTCCTCCGCTTTCCCAAAACTGTTTTAATTCTTCATAATCTTCGGCGGATAACAGTTCTTTTTCAATCAATGTCGAAACAAGGCCCCTTGCACTTCCTTCATAAAGTTTATCAAGAAGTGTCTGTGTCTGTGCAGTTTGATAATCTGACGCGGATACAATGGCGGTGTATTGGTTGCGGCGCCCGATTTTGTTTGTTTTTAGGAAGCCCTTGTCAACGAGGCGCGATAGTAGTGTGATAATGGTGTTTTTTTGCCAGGTTCGTCCTTTTTTTGACAACGCTTCCATAATCTGTGCATAGAGCGCAGTTCCACCATTTCCCCAAATAATCTTCATCAGTTCTAGTTCGGAATCAGAAATTTGCTGTGTCATAGTTTTTTATGAAGTAACAGGAAGCCGAAGGCTGAACGGTTACTTTACGAATCCTTTCTATAAAAAATACCAGTGTTGCTATATTTCTTTATTAGCTTTGACAACAATGTGTAGTCTAAAAATAGAATAACACAATGTAGTCTAAATGTCAATATTTAAGTAATCTTGTTATGTACTATAGCAAGAAGTATTGTTGCATAATGCATAAAAGAGTCATAATTTTGGAAAAAAGTATGTGCAAATTGCAAAATGTGAAACAAAGTACCACTTATGCCCGGTTTTATAGACAAATGTGTTTCTGCTTCGTATAATAAATCTCGTAACAAGGGATAAAAGAATTAAAAGCAAAAATATTCTTGACAGGTATATGAAACTATATTGCAAAGAGGCAGACAATGAAAAATGTTATTGTAAAATTTCGGGAATATTATCCAGAGGCGAGCAGCACAGAAAAAGGAGTTATTGAATATTTGTTAGGAAATCCAGAGAAAGTTGCAGAGATGGGATTGCGGGAACTGGCAAAGGCAACATATGTATCTTCCTCTACGATTACCAGATTGTGTCATAAAGTTGGCTTTAGTCAGTATAAAGACTTTCAAAAATCTCTGATATACGAAAATGCGCTTCGAAAAGAAACAATTACCGGAAAAAACTGTGAAATTGCAAAAGATGACAAACTAGAGCAGCTGATTGATAAAATTATCTACAAGAGCATCGTTTCCCTAGAGGATACCAAGGCGCTGATTGATATGGAGACATTGGACAAAAGTGTATCTTTGATTATGTCGGCGCAAAAGATTGCATTTTTTGGTATGGGTGCATCGTTATTAGTAGGAAAAGATGCGTATCTGAAGTTTTTGCGTATTAATAAAAACTGTATGGTCCATGAAGATTTTCATATGCAGATGGTTCAGGCAAAGAATCTTTGCAGCAAAGATGCAGCAGTGATTATCAGTTATTCAGGTATGACAAATGAAATTGTTCGGTGTGCAGAGATTGCAAAAAACGCAGGGGTACCCGTGATAGCGATCACTTGTTTCAGAGAATCGCCGTTATCAAAGCTTGCAGATTATAACTTGTATGTTTCTGCTACAGAATTTGAATTTCAAACAGGAAAACTGGCATCACGTCTGTCGCAATTAGCCGTTATTGATATGTTGTATTCGGCTTGTGTGCAGCGCAATTATGAGGAGTGTATGCAGTATCTGAAACATACCTATATCCCGAAGACAGAAAATGAAAAGGAAGGAGCGGAAGATGTTTGATTATGGAAGATATATCAGAGTTATCAACAGAAAAACGTAATATGAGAACGATGAAGCTGGATGAAATGACACCTTACCAGATTATTTCCATTATGAATGAGGAGGACCACAATGTGGTAGAGGCGGTTCATCAGGCATTGCCCCAAATAGAAAAGACAATTCAATGGACAACACAGAGCCTTCAGTCAGGAGGACGGATATTGTACATAGGCGCTGGAACCAGTGGACGGATTGGAATTTTAGACGCGGTAGAATGTCCCCCTACATTTGGGGTATCCTATAATATGGTTGTTGGTGTGATTGCAGGTGGTCAGGAGGCTTTTGTGAAGGCAAAAGAAGGCGCGGAAGATGACCCAGAATTGGGCAAAAAAGATTTGCAGGATCATCAGTTAACTGCCAAAGATGTGGTGATTGGACTGGCAGCCAGCGGTCGTACACCCTATGTAATAGGGGCACTGCGGTATGCAAGGGAACTGGGATGCAAAACAGTAGCCATTTCAAACAATAAAGAAGCTCCGATATCGGCAGAAGCTGATTTGGCGATTGAACTGCTGACCGGGCCGGAAGTGCTGACAGGCTCGACACGGCTCAAAGCTGGAACCGCAGAAAAAATGGTGCTGAATATGATCTCAACGGCCAGCATGGTAGGAATTGGAAAGGTCTATGAAAACTTGATGGTGGATGTGCGCCAGTCCAATGAAAAGCTGGTGATTCGATCGGAGAACATTGTTATGGAAGCGGTAGGATGTACCAGAGAAGAGGCCAGAAAAAATTTAAAGGAAGTCGATGGAAAGACGAAGCTGGCTATCACAAAGATGCTTCTTGGCTGTGATGCGGTCACGGCTGGAGAAAGTTTGAAGCAAGCTGGAGGTAAAGTGAAGGCTGCAATATCAAAACAGGCAGCATTACAAACAATTGGATAAGGAGAAATGATATGAAAAGAAAAATATTAGCATTCGTATTATCAGCAGCTATGATGGTGGGAATACTGTCTGGTTGCGGAACAGGAAGTGAGACGGAAACAAATACATCAGGAAATGAAACAAATCAGTCATCACAAGGAGAGGGACAGGATACGCAAGCGACTCCTACAGAAGAAAAAGATGTCGTAACAGCATTGCTGCCGCCTGTATCTGGAACATATCAAGAGAAAATTATGGAGTATGTTGACAAGTTTAATGAAGACAATCCCAATATTGAGATTCAGGTGACAACTGCCAGTTGGGAAGATATGACACAGAAACTTGACATACAGGTAAATGCAGGTTCACCACCAGATATTGCATTTGTAGGTGCGGATGGTATTTCCAAATATCTTGACTTGGGAATGATTATTGACCTGAATGAGTATCTCACAGATGAATTGTCCGATTTTGATGATAATGTTTTGAATTATTTCCGCAATGGAGATGGCACATATGGGCTTCCCGCATACTGTGAAGTACAATGTATTGGCGGAAACAAAGAAAAATTGGAGGCAGCAGGCATTGACTGGCAGGATATCCAAAAGAATGGCTGGACTTATGATGAATTTCGCGAGGCTCTCAAAAAGGGTGTAGAAAGTGATGGAAGCAATACTTCCTGCTACGGTTTCGTCTTTGCATGTGCAGGTGTTACTGCCAAAGATTACTTTAGCATTTTTGTAAAGAATGCAGATATGCCGGCTACATTTGACAAAGATCTTAAGTATGCCTATACCAGCAAAAATATGCTTACCTTTTTGCAGGATTTGAGAGCGCTTATTGATGATGGCTCTATGCCAAAGGAATTAAGTTCTGTTGATGCTGGAAAACGTTGGAATATGATGCTTACGGGACAGACAATGATTACTGGAAAAGGATTATCTTCTTTTGAACGTTCTGCCTACAATAACAATAAATTGCTTGAAGAGGGTGCTTCTGATGCTGTAGAAGGAAGCATTCCTGTAGAATATATTGTGCTTCCAGTTCCTGTTTTTGAAGGACAGCAAAACGCATATGGCGCAGTAGATGGATATATTTGTCTGACAGGAGAAAAAAATCCTGACAAGACACATCTTCAGAATGTTGCTAAGGTTGCTTACTTTTTAGCAAGTGGAGAACGTGCAGCCAATACTTGCCAAGAATTGTATCTGTCACCTGTCTGTGACAGCGGCAGAGAATCCTATGCACAATTAGATCCGATTGAGAACAAAAACGAGTTCAATACAGAATGTGTGAAATTGCTAACAACACAGATTGCAGAAGCGCGCCCAGACATCCCAGCAGAATTAAGCGCAAAAGCAATTAAGATTGAAGATGAGGTAATTGTGCCAAAATTCCAGGGCTTGCTCTCTGGTGAGGTAACTCCTGAAGAAATGTACCAGGCTATCGTAAGTGCAGCACAGGATGCATTTGGCGAGGATGGTTGTGTTTCTGACTGATATTAGGACATGAGGACGCAGAAAACAAAGGGCTGCTAACGCGGCATTATCCTTTCAGTACGCTCAAACATGTATGAGAGCATGTTTGAGCGTACACCTTTAAGAACAGGAGTAACAAAGCGATGAATAAAACAAAACGAAAGAGAGTAAATAAAGAGGCGATTTGGGCATATGTGTTTATATTACTTCCACTGTGTACTTTTACAGTTTTTACCATATACCCTGTAGTTTCTTCTATTGTCACCAGTTTTCAGGATTATAAACCGCTGGGTTCTGAATGGGTGGGATTTGGCAATTATGTGAGTACGTTTAAAAACAACCTGTTTTATAAAGCACTGAAGAATACAGCGGTTTATACGGTTATCACAGTTCCGATTGCTATTTTAATGTCATTTATCATTTCTATCATGATCCTGCCTTTCAGGAAAAAAATCCAGTCGGTTTTCAAAGGAGCATTTTATTTGCCAGCGATAGCTTCCGGTGTAGCACTGTCCTTTGTGTGGAAATGGATTTATGATCCGCTTCCAAGCGGACTTTTGAATAGTTTGTTCCGTTTTTTTGGATTTTCCAATCAGAACTGGCTTGGCAATTCGAAAACGGCGATGGCTTCGCTGATTATTATGGCAGTATTCGCAGGACTTGGACAGAATATTATTATTTATATTGCAGCACTATTGGGCATTGATCCGACTTATTATGAAGCGGCAGATATTGACGGGGCGACTTTTTTGCAGAAGGTGCGTTTTGTCGTGTGGCCGCTGGTTAAACCAACTACAGTTTTTCTGGCAATCACCAGTGTTATTAATGGCTTCCAGTCGTTCCAGACTGCTTATTTGATGACAGGAGGCGGTCCGGATAATGCGACAACGATGGCGGGCTTATTGATTTTCAATAGAGCGTTTAAATATTTTGAGTATGGAGAGGCATGTGCACAGGCGCTGTTACTGGCGGTTATCATTGCGATATTTGCCGTCTTCCAGTTTAAGCTGACTGCCAATGATGTAGAATATTAGGAGGAAACAGTGTATGGGTTTATATAGAAGATATGGCGAGAAAGACAAGTATAAAGAGAGAATTCGAAATGTGATCATTGCCGCTGTGCTGATTTGTCTGGCAGTGGTAACGCTGTTTCCGATTTATTATATGATAATATCTTCCTTTGGGGCGCCTACAGAGGCAGGCGGTGCGAGTTATTCACTGATTCCGAAATCATTTACGCTCGATTCCTACAAGTTTTTCTTTGGGTACAGTAAGTATTCCTTTCGGTGGATTTTGAATTCTATGCTGGTAGCAGGGGTTGTGACCGTATGCAATGTGGTATTTGCGAGTCTTGCAGGATATGCGTTTGCAAAACTGCGTTTTCCAGGGTGCAAGGTATTCTTTTTCTTGCTGCTTGTAGCAATGATGATTCCTTATCAGGTGACACAGGTTCCGCTTTATATTTTGATGGTCAATGTGTTAAAACTGCAGGATACTTATGCAGCGCTTATCGCGCCGACATTGGTGACATGTTACAATGTGTTTTTGGCAAAACAGTTTTTCACATCCCTTCCAACTTCAGTAATTGAATCTGCCAAAATTGAGGGATGCAGTCAGCCTATGATTGTCTGGAAGATTGTTATGCCTTTGTCAAAGACAGTGCTTGCTGTTATGGCGATCACAACATTTCTTGGAGAGTGGAATACCTTTTTCTGGCCGTTCTTGGTATGCAATTCAGAGAAGATGCAGACGATTCAGGTAGGTCTTAAGAATTTTAGCTTTGCCAATACTACATATTTTTCTCCAATGATGGCAGGCGCTACGATATCTGCCCTTCCAATGTTCATTCTGTTTTTCTCTTTGCAGAAGTATTTCCTTGAAGGCGTGACAGTAGGGGCGGTTAAAGGCTAACGTGAAAAGTACTTCTATTGCTCATGCCAAAGGGCATTTTGCAAAGAAGTACTAAGTTTCACGTTTGAAAAACGCAAAGACAGCGTTTTTCAAAAATGTAGTAGGAAATGGAAGCTAAGAAGTTCTAAGTCTTATGTATGGAAAAACGCAGGGACGGCGTTTTTTGAAGATGGCGGGATAGTACATAGTTTTATGTGTGAGAAATGTAAGAGCGGCGAGATGGAGAGTTGTATGCAGTATTTATTAGGAATAGATGGTGGCGGAACCGGGACAAAGATAACAGTGGCGGATTTGGACGGGGTAGTTTTAGCGCAGATGTCGGCTGGAGCACTCAATGGAAATGGTCAGAGTTCCGATCAGTTAAGGGACAATATCAAGGAATTGGCAAATACGCTAAAAACGCAGGGCTATGAACCAAAAGACTGTAAGGGCTTAGGTGCAGGCGTTGCGGGAATCAGCAATCAGGCAGCAAGGGAATTGGTCAAAAAAACGTTTGCAGAAGAAGGATTTGGATGTTTCATTGCGCTATACGGTGATCATGAAACGGCATTGGCAGCAGCTTTTCCTCAAAACTGTGGCGTGGTATTGATAGTAGGGACAGGCTCTATCTGTTATGCGCGCAGATCAGATGGTACCTGTCTGCGTGTAGGTGGGTATGGGCATATCGTAGATGATGGCGGCAGTGCCTATGCAATTGGAAGAGATATACTTGCCGCTGTTGTTCGCCAGGAAGATGGCAGAGGTACAGACACAATCTTGCGCAGACTGGTTTTCCAAACATTGCACATTGCAGAAATAAGGGAACTGATAGGATATATTTATCATCCAGAAAGAAGCAAAAAAGATATTGCGGCGTTGGCGGTTCTGTTAGATCCAGCGATTTCCCAGGGCGATACCGCAGCGTTGGCAATTGAGGACGCATGTATTGAAAGCCTTGCGGAATTGGCCCTTACAGCTATAAAACGATTAGACGAAGACAAAAATCTGGCATTTGGAGGAAGCGTCCTTTTGAAAAACAGCCGAATCAGAAACAGATTGCAGCAAAGATTACAAGAATTTGACCCACAGATACAGATAATAGAAACAAAACAAGATGCATCAATCGGTGCATTGCGGTTACTCATAGAAGAGCGAAAACAATTCAAAGAATCTATCTTTAAAAACGAAAACAAGCGAGAGCAAAACTGAAATAAGGAGAACAATTTTGAAACAGTTACAGCGGTATTTGGCAGTGGATATTGGTGGAACAGCAGTGAAATACAGTATCTTAAATGAATCATATGAAGAATTGGAGTGCGGGGAGGAAGCCACGCAAAAAGATCCAAAATGTTTTTTAGACCAGCTTTTTGCCATATCTGACCGTTACAGTGGGCAGATAGCAGGAATGGCGGTTTGTATGGCTGGATTTATCGATCCTGTGACAGGGGAAAACAGAGATTTTAGTGTTGGGGACAATTTTCGTGCATGGAATCTCAAAAAAGAATTGTCCGAGAGAACTAAAATTCCTATTATTTTGGAAAATGACAGCAATTGTGCTGCACTTGGAGAAATGGTAGCTGGGGCAGGAAAAGGGCTTCAAAATTTTGTGCTCCTCACGATTGGAACAGGTGTGGGAGCAGCACTGGTTTTTGATGGGAAACTGGTTAGAGGAAGTCATTTCAAAGCGGGTGAAGCTGGTTTGGCGCTGATTGGAGAAAACGACAGCGCAGCAGGGTATGTTACCGCAGAAGCAACATCCAGGCTGGTGCGTGAAGTATCCAAGCTAACAGGAAATCAGGTAGATGGGCACTATGTGTTTGAGCATCTTGACAATCCAGAAATTCAGGCCATTTATAAAAAGTGGCTGGAACGAATTGTGTTGACTGCTGGAAATCTAGCAGTATTTGTAGACCCCGAAGCTGTCCTCATCGGAGGAGGCATTTGCAGGCAGGAGCGTTTTATCAGTGATTTCCGTCAGCAGTTTTATGCCCTGTTTCCGCACATGAAAGAATATACGCGGCTTGAGGCCTGCCAAACCGGAAATCTGGCAGGAAGAATAGGGGCATTGTATTTGTTGCTCAATGCGCTTAAGAGATGATTGGAAAAGCTAAAGCGGAACTTAAAAACAGCACATTTCGGAAAGAATGTGCGGGACTTAAAATAGGGGGAATGTTATGGATGGAATTAAGATTGCAACAATCGGGGGCGGTTCAAGTTATACGCCAGAATTGGTAGAAGGTTTTTTGAAACGATATGAAACGCTTCCGATACGGGAATTGTGGCTGGTAGATGTACCAGAAGGCGAACAGAAAATGAACATTGTCGCGGATCTGGCGCGCAGAATGGTGGATAAGGCAGGAGTGCCAATGCAAATCCATACAACACTGGACCGTCGTGCAGCGCTTGCAGGAGCAGACTTTGTAACCACGCAGCTCCGTGTAGGGCAGTTGGCGGCACGAATCAAGGATGAAAGAATTCCTTTAAAACATGGTATTTTGGGACAGGAAACAAACGGAGCAGGCGGATTATTCAAAGGAATGCGCACGATTCCCGTGATTATGGATATTTGTCGGGATATGGAAGAACTGTGTCCGAACGCGTGGCTGATTAATTTTACGAACCCTGTGGGAATGGTTACAGAGGCAATACATAGATATACAAATTTTAAAAAGATGATAGGATTATGCAATGTCCCAATTGGTATGCACAAAGCGATTGCAGATAAACTGGGAAAATCCATGCAGGAAGTACAAGTTACGTTTGGCGGTCTCAACCATATGGTGTTTGCCACAAAAGTACTGGTTGACGGGGAAGATGTCACCGAGAAAATTCTAAGAGAGTGGGGAACCCAGAGCGTCATGAATATTACAGGGATTTCCTGGAATCCAGAATTTGTGCAGGAATTAGGAATTCTGCCTTGTTCCTACCACAGATATTACTACATGACGAAAGAGTATTTAGCCGAGGAATTAGAACAGTATGAGAAGCATGAGCTGCGTGCGGAGACGGTTAAGGCTGTGGAAGAGGAACTGTTTCAAATTTACCAGGACCGTTCTTTGTGTGAGAAACCAAAGCTTTTGGAGAAGCGGGGCGGTGCATTTTACAGCGACGCGGCATGTAGTCTGATAGACTCTCTATATAATGATCGGGGAGATATCCAAGTTGTAAATACTGTGAATCAGGGTGCAATAGAAAATTTTGAGGAAGATGAAATTGTCGAAGTAAGCTGTGCCATTACCAAAGATGGTCCAAAGCCAGTAAAGGTAGGAAGACTGCCAAAGGCAGTAAATGGCCTAGTACAGCAGATCAAATCTTTTGAGGTGGCAGGCAGTGCGGCAGCAGTGACGGGTGATAAGAAAAAGGCACTTTTGGCGCTTATGATTAATCCTTTGGTGATGTCTCAGAAAACAGCAGGGGCGGTTTTGGACGAGCTGTTGGAAGCGCATAAAGAATATCTGCCGCAGTTTTTCCAAGTGCCATAATTTTTGATAATAAAAGAAAGAGGTTTTGCATGGAAATCTTACAATTGAAAAAATATGATCCAGAATGGAAGCAGGCATGGGAATTATATAAGGAAGCTGTCGAACAAAAAGCAATGCTTTATACAGAGATGGAATTTGAAGTTTTTCGAGACAAATTTTCTTGTGAAAAAAAAGAGGTTGCAACAGTCAATCTGATAGAAAAAGAAGGAACCGCTTTTGCTTCTGGCTGTTTGGATAAACGATCTGGAAAATTATTTATTACCATGATAATCGTACACAAAAACCAGCGTAGACAAGGAAAAGGGAAGGAAATTTTGACAGCATTGGAACAGTCGCTGGAAGCAGAAGCAGCGTGTCCCAACAACAGCTCCATTTACGAACTGTCGTTCTTCAATCCAAATACTTTGACATGGAATATTCCAGACCAAAAAGGTGTAACGCATCCGAATTCGCCTGGAATTGACGTGGGAAGCAGTGCATATTTGTTTTTTAAAAACTGTGGTTATCGTGAATTTGCACTGCAAAACAGTTATTATCTCAATTTGACGGCGTTTGAATATCCGAGAGCTTATCAGGAAAAAAAGCAGAAACTTGAGCAGGAAGGAATAACCTTCCAAATATATGACAGCAAATGTCATCAGGGAATGGAAGACATGTTAAAGGGATTTGGTAATTCCATGTGGGAAGATGAAATTTTGGCGGAGCCAAATATTGCAGAAGGAGGCCGGCCTATCCTTGTTCCAATACAGAACGGACATGTGCTGGGGTTTACAGGTCCGCTGTCTGTGGAATTAGGCGGACGCGGATATTTTGCAGGAATTGCAGTGTCAGCAGATATTCGCGGAAAAGGCTTAGGAAAACTGCTGTTTCATGAACTCTGTAATGGCTTGAAAAAGCAAGGCGCTCTTTATATGACACTGTTTACAGGAGAAAATAATCCTGCCAGAAATATTTATGAAGAAGTTGGATTTCAGATTGTGCGTTCCTGGTCTGATATGCGAAAAACGAAGAAATGATGCACGATTTTATCTTAAGAGCTGTCGCGCAGCGACTCAATAAAGACGCGAAGACGCACGAGAGGAACTTTACTGAGAGTTTTAACGAAGAAAAGTTCCTCTCAGTATAAAGGTGTGACGAAGCGGCTTTATCCTTAAGAGCTGTCGCGCAGCGACTCAATAAAATCGCAAAGCGATTTATAATAGGAGGCTAAAAATGAGTAATGAGAAAAAAACAATTATGGCGGTTGGCGGTCATGTAGGAGATGCGGAACTGACTTGCGGCGGTGTTTTAGCTACATATGCCCTGAAAGGATATCAGATAATCACAGTGGCGCTTACAGGAGGCGAGCGGGGCAATCCAAGCCACATGACAGTGGAAGAATATCGAAAACAGAAGGAAGCAGAAGCACAGCGCTTTGCAGAACTGCTTGGTGGCGAAGCGATTGTGTTTCCCTATACAGATGGGGAACTGCCAGATCAGGAAGGTATCCGGCTTGAATTGTGTGATTTGATTCGCAGCAAAAAACCAGAAGTACTTATGACACATTGGAAACATAGTATGCACAAGGATCATGAACTGACACACCGCATTGTAAAGGACGCGCATTTTTATGCGAGTCTGCCTGGACTAGAGAGGAAGGATAGAGCACATTTTGCAAAGGGGCCTTACTATGCGCAGAATTGGGAAGATGCGACAGGATTTCAGCCATATGTTTATATAGAAGTATCAGAGGAAGGATATGCGCTATGGCAGAAAGCAATTCAGGAGCATTGGTTTGCAGTGAATTCTCCCAGCTTTTCTTATATGGAATATTATGCGCATCTTATGCGGTGCAATGGGTGTCTTGCAAGAACAATGTATGCAGAGGCATTTGATTTGGACGAAGAGGCAAAGAAATTAATTAAGAAGGAATTTTAAGATTAGAAAGGCATAGGAGCTGTTATGGTTTTAAATGGAATTGATCGAATAGGTCAGTATGATGCTGTTTTGAAAGGAAAACGACTGGGGCTGATTACATCTATCTCAGGTGTGAATAACAGTCTTTATTCCTCCATAGATATTCTATCAGAAAAATATACACTTGCAGCGCTGTATTCACCAGAACATGGAGTTCGCGGAAATGTAGCCGCTGGCGGAATAGTGGATACATATAAAGACCCGTATTCTGGAATTATGGTGTATAGTCTTTACCGCAGCGATTCCAAACGGTTTACAGACGAAATGTTAAAAGGAATTGATGCGCTGGTTTATGATATTCAAGATGTTGGCACGCGGTATTATACGTTTATTTCCACAATGTATTATGCGTGTCAGGAATGTGAAAAAAGACAGATGGAGTTTATCATTTTGGACAGGCTCAATCCGCTTGGAGATGCGGCGGAAGGTGTGCTTTTGCAGGAGGGATATGAAAGCTTCGTCGGAGCATATCCGATTTGTATGCGTTATGGGCTTACAGTAGGAGAACTTGCAAAGATGATCTATGATGAGCAAGGCTATACGTTTCCGCTCACGGTTATTCCTGTCGACGGCTGGCAGAGGACAATGCTGTTTCCGGAAACTGGAAATCTGTGGATTATGCCAAGCTTGGGGCTGCCTAGATTTGAGACTGCGCTTCTGTATCCGGGGACTTGCCTGTTTGAAGGAACGAATTTGTCGGAGGGAAGAGGAACGTCAGCACCATTTGAGCTGATTGGGGCGCCATATGTAGACGGATATCGTTTTGCCAAGTACATGAATGAGCGAAAACTCCCAGGCGTATTGTTTTCACCTGCTTACTTTACACCTACGACTTCCAAGCATACAGGGGAAGCATGCGAAGGAGTTCATATCCATGTGATAGATATGCATACATTTGAGACGTGTAGAACAGGGTTAGAGCTTTTGTTTGGATTTCGAGAAATTTATCCAGAACATTTTGCCTTTCTGCCTCCATTTCATGAAGGCGGCAGAAAAAATATCGAACTTTTGTTTGGAGATAATGCAATTACCAGAGAAGATATGTCCTTGCAAAATCTTCTGGAAAAATATTATCAAGACAGCAAACAATTTGCCGCAAGAAAAGAAAAATATCATATTTATACATAAAAAATTTTATCACTTAAGTGCCATCGCGCAGCGACAAAAAAAGTCGCGAAGACACACGAGAGGAACTTATATGAGTGTGGTATCGAATAAAAGTTGCTCTCATAACATGTGTGTCGAAGAGACTTTGGCCTTTAGTGCTGTCGCGCAGCGACTTTATAATAGGAGGAAAAAATATTGAAGGTGCAGGATCTGACATTGGAGCAAAAGATAGGGCAGTTGTTTGTGATGGGATTTCCGCAGGAATCTCCATCAGAAGAATTTATTCGACTTGTGCGAAAGTATCAGGTCGGCAATGTGATTTTATTTTCGCATAATATAAGTTCGGCACAACAATTATCCAATCTTACCAAAGCGCTTTTTGAAGAAATTTTGGAACACACAGGAGTGCTTCCGCTAATTAGCATTGATGAGGAAGGCGGCGTTGTCTCACGCCTGCCGCAGGATTGCGCAGTTATGCCATCTGCATTAGCCCAATCAGAAGCAGGAGACGAAGAAGCCGTATATCAGGCAGCCCGTATTGCCGGAGAGCAGCTCAAGGCATTGGGCATTAATTTTAACCTCGCACCCGTATTGGATATTAACAGCAACAAAAATAATCCTGTAATTGGCGTGCGGAGTTTTGGAGAAACTGCCGAGCAGGTGAGCCGCTTTGCAGCGATGGCTGTGAAAGGATATTTAGATGCCGGAATATTGTGCAGTGGCAAACATTTTCCTGGACATGGAGACACAGACAAAGACTCCCACTTGTCGCTCCCCGTATTAAACGTAGACAAAGAATTGCTGGGATGCAGGGAACTTGCGCCATTTTCTAAACTTATTCACCAAGGGCTTCCAGCAGTTACAATAGGTCATGTGATTGTACCTGCTCTTGAATCACAGCAAATCCCATGTACCATGTCATACAATACAGTGACAGGACTGCTCAGAAAACAAATGCAGTTTGATGGACTGATTATTTCTGATTGTATGGAAATGGCGGCAGTCAAAGAATATTATGGGATTGCCAAAGGTGCTGTGGAGGGATTGAAAGCAGGAATAGATTTGATTTTTATTTCTCATACGGCATCAGCGGTGGAAGAAGCAGTACTTGCGGTTAAAAAGGCAGTCGAGGATGGAGAACTTTCTATGGAGCGGATAGAAGATGCGGCAGCACGTGTTTTGGCGGCAAAAGAAATGTTTGGAAAATGCGACTGGAACATGGAAAAGGTAGGAACAAAGCAGCAAATCCAATTCGCAGAGGGATTCTTGGCAAAAACAATCCGGCCTTTGGACCAAACAAAAGAAAAGAAATTTTTGCTGGGGACAGATCCGCTGTTTATAGGAATTGAGCCTAAAAGCGTGACACTGGCTTCCGACACAAAAGGCCCCCAAAATTTTGCGATTTTTATGCAGCAGTGTTTCGGCGGTGAAGCGATAGAATGCAGTATGAATACGACAGAGAAAGAAATGCAAGACTGCATTGACAGGGCAAAAGGCAAATCCTCCCTGGTAGTTGGAACGCTGAATGCGCATTTACAACCAGGGCAGTGCAGACTCCTAGAAGCGCTAAGCAGTCTGAACATTCCTTTAGCGCATATAGCGCTTAGAAATCCATATGATTTGGAAAAAACATCAGACGAAGTATTCAAACTTCCATTGTATGAATACACTGTTCGCGCAATGGAAAAAGCAAAGCAATATTTTATCTAAAATAGAACGATTTTTATTCCATTGAAGGACATTGGTTCTTTTGTCAGGGCGAAAAAGCTTTTCACCAGAATACCCCCCGTAGGTGTATGGCTTTTTCGCTATGATATGTCAATTCCTATCATTATGAATGGCAATATTTGTTCCTACTTTTCAAAAACAACAAAACCACATTCATAAGGATGGTCACAATACAAAATTTCTTTCTTGTCAGTGCGGTATAACAAGATTTTTAGTATGATTAGAAAATCTCCGCCACCTGAGAAAATCATAATTTCTGCCAAGAAAAGTAATAGAAATTGATTTGTCAGTACTCCAATCACTGCAACTGCGCCTCCTAGAACGAGTGTGGGCATAGCGGCTCCTAACAGATATTGCCATTTTCCCAATGGTTCTGAGCAGGTGCAGTATGGAGAAAAAGTACTCCAAATGAATCCAAAATCAATTGAATGAAAATGATTTTTGGCAAAAATTGCCCAGGTAATTCCATGTATTAATTCATGCAGAATGACTAGCAATGGGAAAAGCAGAAATGCTACTGCGGCAGATCCCCAAGAAATTCCGTCTAAATCAAATCCATTCACCATATAGTAGCTCCAAAATATTAAAACCGAAAATGGCAGCATAATTAAGGGACCTAGATAATTCGCTTGTTGAATATTGATAATCATATTCTTTATTTGATATCCTTTTTGCTGCATTTCGGAGTTTAATTTTTCAAAGTAATCTTTACGTTTCAACTCTTTTTCTGTTAATTTTCTTTTGTCGTTATCCATAGTCAATTCCTTTCAAATACCGATTATAATTTGATAATTTTCAGTAAAATTTTAGCTGGTATAGTAGTTCATGAATAGTAAGTACAGTATAGCATGAAGAAAGAATTGCGTCTATTGTTCAATGCATAAATATGTCACTTCAAGTAACAGTTCTGGGCTGAACTTTGCACTTGCTGCAAAGTTCGTGGAATAACATTGAGGTTAAGGTGCATCAAGACATCGCGAAGCGATTATGCATGGCTTGATGCCTGTAACAGGAAGCCAAAGGCTGAACTGTTACTTATTTTTAACTGGTTTTGTATTTATCTGTGATAATCCTTTTCAAGACTTAATTTTGCTAGGTTTGTATAAAGTCAATCGTATTGTATCTGTTTATCTTTGCTTGTCATGTTTTATCTATTTTTAGTATAGTTTTGGGGTAAAAATTGGGGTAGAATTGGGGTACGAAAAGGCGGTTTTTTATGCCGCCTGAATCCCTATAATACTATCCTTAAATTATCCATTTCTTTTTGTTTCGTGTTTGGCAGAACGTGACTGTATAAGTCCATTGTCATTGCAAGACTTGTATGCCCTAAGATGGTTTTTAATGTCTGCGGATTCCCTCCCTGTTCTATGTAACGTGTTGCAATCCAGCCTGGCATCTTTAGCACGCTTATTCTATCCGTATAGCGTATCAATGTTAACTCCCAGTTCCTTTGCCGATTTGCTAAACCCAATCTCTCTGCCGAGCTTTACTGCCTGAATTTTAAACTCCTTGTCATAAACTTTCTTCTGTGCCATTTCTTAACCTCCATTTTCACTTCTTTATTTATAAATCCGCGAAGTGGAAGTGTCAAGTATTATGATACAACATCAAAGCATCCCCTAATCAATTCCTATACGTTTTTGGGTGATGCAGCTTTTGACTCTATTGAGATTTATAAATATCTACTTCAGGAAACTTCCATTGAGAAAGCATATATTCCTCTTAATGGCAGAATGTCCCTTCCGGAATCCGACTGCCCTTTGAATAAAGACGGCATTCCTTGCTGTCCAAAGGATCCGACTCTTGCGATGAAACGGGAAGGAAGTAAATCCCATCTCCGCTGCGGTTTGCCAACCACGAAATTCATCTGCTCCAAAATGAAATGGAACTACGATAAGGCAACACGCAAAAGCAGGCGTGTCTGTCACTGTGAGGATCCATGTGAAGAATCATCCTGTGGAAGAATGTTCTATATTTATCCCGAAAAAAATCTGCGTGCCTATCCAGGCACTGTACGTGGTACGGAAGAATGGGATGCCACATATAAAATACGAATAAATGTAGAAAAATCCATCAATCATTTCAAGGACAGCTTTTGTGTTGCAGGACATAAAACGTGGAATGAGAAAACATTACCATTGTAAGGATAATCCTTACTGCAGTCTACTAAATGATTTCAATCGAGAAACATAGAAGCGTGCACTCTATATAAAACTACTTATTTCACAAAGAGTGATTTCCCCTGAATCTGCACTGGCTGCCGTTTAAAATTTTCAGTTTGCACGATACCTTATATTACTGTGTCTTTTCTTAGAACAAAGAGCTGTATTTTTCAATTTAACTGATTCTGTTTTCTACTAACATATGCTAAACATTTATGCATGCCAGATTTTTATTGTAAATTTGGCGTTTAATACCTTTTTCAATTATTTATTACTACCTTATTAAACACAAACATTAATATAGAAGTATAATTATAAATTTAAACTAAGAATAACACGTGCTATTTTTAAATATATCTCTTAGTTATTTTTTTCAGTTATATAATCTTCTACCATTTCAGACATATTATCAAATAAATAATTTCGTTTCATAGTTTTCTGATTCTTTTCATTTATTTTATTCCATATTTCTTCATTTATTTTATCTATCTCATTTATGAATTCTAAAACAGGTAAACGCCTTGCTCCTTGCCCCCATACTATCATTTGTTCTAGTCTGTCAGATGTGACCACTACAACATTGTATTTTTTCCCAATTTCATTTGTCACTTTTTCTATATATTGATCTGCCGTTTCTGCTTCTTTTGTATAAACCACATGAATATTATGGTAATCAAAGATTTCACCTTTTCCACCATGAACTTTATATGCATCAAATATTAAAATAATCTCTTTTTTCGTATATCCTTGATAATTGCACAAAATATCCATAAGCTTGTCTCTTGCACAATCAATATTCATTTCTGATAATTTTCTTAATTTATCCCATGCAAAAATTACATTATATCCATCAATTAATAAATACTCTTCTTTATTTAATCGCTTGCATAATTTGGAAACACCATTATAATTTTTATCTTCATCTGAAATTATTTTTCTACTCCATCCTGTTCTTTCTTTCTTTATGCGACCAAATGTTTGCTCAAATATTGCATCAATTTCTTCT
>OFGE01001210.1_pt1 | contig 23828 bp, 18 predicted proteins | sample 1521681 | NCBI WGS metagenome assembly OFGE01 (sample SAMEA3504093, study PRJEB24116) | mouse gut metagenome | biome: mouse gut; feature: mouse-associated habitat; material: faeces | place: Denmark | collected 2011
TTAATTACTGGCATTTAAACGCACCTCCTTTGTACATAATAATAACATTATTATGTACATTTCGCAATACATATATTCTTATTACAATTATAGTTCCTTATTCGCAATATAAATGTAAGCATCCTCAAGCGTTGCCTCACAGGGACTGCAGTTCATCCGGGGAGGCGCTTCGCTGATCAATTTCACCTGCAATTCATCTCCCATATACTGTTTCGATGACACATGATATCTTCTTTCCAGTTCTCAGAAGATTCCGGATGCGGATACGTTCTTCCGGGTCTAATCCTGTTGTGGGTTCATCAACAATCAAAAAATCCGGCTCATTTAAAAGCACCTGGTTTTACCAGATGCTCGTTATATTGCGAGTGTTTCTTTGGCCAATGATAAACGGCAAACTAATAAACCCCTATTTTTATCCTGCATTGACTATCACCCCTCATCCCGAATATTCGGATAGTATGGCAAATTATCTACCTATTAAATTTCTCAAACAGGCTGTCCAACATCTCCTGCTCTGATAAGCGGCGTTGTTTAGTAATTCCGCCCCATTTACCTCCTGTTTTCAATATGCTCTTTTAAACTGAAAAATTCATTTACACATGAATCCGCGATTTCCCTTAGCATATATACTTTCTCATCACCTTCCCAATGGTACACTCTGTCCGTATAGCTTCTCTGTCCCACAATCCATAATTTCTGCTTTGCTCTTGAGAAGGCCACATTAAGGCGTTTATAATTTGAAAAGAAAAAACTGGTTCCATGATTTCTTGTTATAGAGAAAATAACAACTTCATTTCATCATACTTTTTCAAACTTCTATACATTTGATAATATAGTCATTATACATTTTTCTATATAATGCGACAACATCTTTTATCATATCCGCTGACTATCACAACATATCTAAAAATATTTTTATCTATGTCATATCAACAATGGATGTTCATTGCTCGATGTATAGCGAAAGAACCTGCTAATCCGATACTGCACAAACAATATCGGATTAGCAGGTGTGTTACTATTCCATCAGCATCTTCCAGACATCCTCTGCTTCGGAAAACTCTTCAGCAAATTCCTGGCTCGATGTACTATATTCTTCGTATGTATCTACAAAACCGTATTTCAACCGATCTAATTCTACCTCTCCCAATCTATAATCCCGTTGAAAGTTCTCCCATGACTCTTTTTTATCATCGCTTTGGTACAGCATATCACCGATTTTTATTTTTGATCCAACCATAATATAGATTACCTCCAAATCCATTGATATCCCGACCAGCCTCATACTACCGTACTCTTTCCATTCATTACAGGAAAAAAGCAAAAAATATTGTTTAATCTTCCTCAGCTCCTCCCTGGTAAAAGGAAAACATCTCTTTAAAACATGTACCGCACATATTCTGGCCTTTTGCAAAAAGCCCTCTTTCCTCACAGGACATGTTTGGAAAAACATTCTGTATCAGATATGGCGCACCATCCTGATACTCCCGGTATTTTTGTGCCTCTTCCTTTTTCACGGTAAAACAAAAATCCTTATAACAGATCCGACAACTCGCAGTAAGATATTCTTCATCCTCCCCAAGGGTCTCCTGCCATGTAAGATACTTCTCATAATTTTCATTTGTGCAATCCCTTAACACTTCCTCCTTAAATGAAAATTCCGGATACACCACATAGCCAGACTGATGCTTTTTTCCGGTTCTTTTCCCGAACCCTTCTTCCTCCAGCACGTCCACAATATCCACCCCCATATAATTTACATCAATATAAGCGCAATTTCTTCCCGGTGCATCGTCCAGGCAGCAGGTAAGATTACCATATGGCTCACCCTCCTCAAACAATGCAATTGCCAAAGTCCTATTATATGCATAATATGTCGGCCAAACCTCCAGCTTTTTTCCTGTCCGTAATTTTAAAAATCTACTCATTTTCATCTTCCTTCCCTTGTCATCTTTTTCATTCATTGCTGCTATAGGTCTGTTCCTATTCCTGCGATCAATTCATTTACCTGTAAATCCTGCCTTTTATACTTTTCCTGATACTTCTCCTGGCTTATTCTCTTTTCATCATTTCTGCCACTAATTCCTAATTCTTCCTTGCCTTTCCTCATAAATAACTCCTTCCATTCTCTAATCTCTTTTTGTTTTCCACAAGAAAAACACACTTCCGATAGCTGCCCTCCTGCTCTATGCGGTTATCGCCTCCTATGCTGTCAAGATACTGCTCACCAGCTTTTGACCGGGAGATAAACATGGATATTCCCATACACACCATATCCTTTGGCCTCCATTCCTTATAAAACAGGCTGGCCGCAAACCGTACCCCCATCAGTCTTGCCTTCTTCTTCATCAGCCTAAGTATCAGCTCTATTGCCGGCCCGGCCATATCCTGCGGAAGCTTCGACATATACGCCGTTTCCAAAAACAGTATCAATTCCTCCTTCTGCTTCACTTCCTCTTTTTGCTTCTCATCTTGCCGAAATACCGGCGCAGACAGGTCTGCAAATTCAAGCTTCGGCAGGCTGCTATCCTTCTTTATACTTCCATAAATCCCTTTGGTCAGGCGGATCGCAGCGCGCAGCACAATTTTTCCATCCAATGACAGATATATGACCTTTTTATTCGCATCGTGACATGCCAGCAGACATTGTTTGTATACGCCGTCCACATAGGAAAGACAGGTAGCCTCCGGCACCTGCCCCATCTGCATAACCGGCAGCAATCCATCTTCTTCCCAAACATGCAGTCGGCCGCTTTTCTCCTGTATGTTTTCCATCCATCTGTTCCTGCTGGAATCAAGAATCGGATAATCCAGCTCAACCGCCAGGTCGTCCCTGAAATATTTTAATTCCCGGAACCTGCCCATCAGCTCCGCATATACCAGCCGCCTAAGCGCTTCTTTTTTCTCCGGCACATTTCTCAGATATGTGCCCATGATATATGCGCCGTCCTTATAGATAAACTTTTTGATCCGCGCCTCATTATCCCGGATAAATTCCTCACTGAAGCCAAATGCTTCTTTCAACTTCTTCCAGTCTTCATTCTTGTCCAAGATCTGTTCCCTGACAATCTGTATATCTTTCTCCCCCTGGAAAAAACCCGTATTCTTGCAGATATACCTTGCTTCAGCCACCGTCTCTATGTCCCCAATCAGATACTGCATCTGTTCGTAATGCTCCAAAAGCCGCATTCCTACTATATTATCCAGTCCTTTGATATGGGAAAATGTTCTTTGCATCCACACAGAAAAAGGCTGCACCGACAACTGCCTGGCCAGCGGGGGGAGCTCCATATCTATCTGCAGGCAGTTCTTATTGATTACTTCCCGTATTACCTTTAACCGTGCGTCCACCCGAGGGAGCGACAGGTTTAGATAAAGCTCGGCATACCGTTCAGGCAAACCGCTCAGGACCCGTATCTCCTCAAACGTGTTTCCTCTATCATAGAACCGTTCCAGAATATCTACCGGCCACTGTTTTATCTTGAGACACTGCTCCAGATTCCTTGCGTTTATCGTATTGAGATTAATCACCCGGTCATAAAACTCTCTTTGAAACAGGATGGAGTGAAAAGGTATCGAAAGAAAAAGTTCTTTTTTCTCCTTGAGCAGGGAAAGAAATGCCTTTTTCTTATGATTGATGGCATAAATCATCAACTCCTCCATCCGTTCACCCTTCCATTCCTCTACAAACTCATTATTATAGAAAAACGCAATATAAGAAGCCCTGTTCCCTGTCATCCGGTGCGCTTCTTTATCCATTCCGTTCGCCACCTTATCTTTCAGGCGGCGAAGATCATACACCAGGGAGTGATTGCTAAGTAGGAACTCCATAAAAGAAGGCTTCTCCTCATCAGTAAAAAACCGATCTGCCCATTGTAAAAAATCTTTGATAGTTCCCGGCTGCTCCTTGATCTGCCGGAAATTTTCATCATCTATGCGTTGCCTGTTGCCCCCTATTCTCAATATCTCGTCCAGCGCCTCAAATATTTCATGGCTGTGAACAATGTCAGAAAGGCAGCCATCATAATCAGACAACGCATTAAGCATCTTGCCCGCAACTACTTTACTGTAAAAAATCTCCCTGTTTTCTGCCAGCAGACTTTCCCCGCAAGTCTTTTGCAGTGAAAAATAATTGTGTAATCCGTTTCTTAGCAAAGACTTTTGCTCCAATGACAGTTCCAGATCCTGATAATACTTAAGGTATACCAGCAAATGCTCCCCGGCTACACCCTGATCCATTAAAATGTCAGCAACTCTTTCCTTATTATATAGAAGCAATTCTTCTGCCTCTGTCTGTCCCAGCAGCGTTCCCACTCTTGCCGGTGACGAACCAATCTGCAGAAGCCCCAGGACATATTCTAACAATTCAGGTGTCTCAATCAGGCGTTTCTGCACATCCGCTTCTAAATACTGGAATTGAGAAGCCGCTTCCGATTCCATCACTTTCTGGCAGCCATCTAATAATAACTGCTCGTCACACTGTTTCGTCAGGCTTTTCTGCATTCTTGTTTTTTCAAGCAGCCGGCAGCACTCTCTCCGTATCCTAATCTTTTCCACATTCATCTGCAACAACCTCCATCTTATTAATAATTTCCTGAACCGTCTTCCACTCCAGCGCCCCGTGGGCAAACAGGTCAACTATATGGTCTGCCAGTCTTCCCGCTGTGCGTTTCTTTACCTTGCAGTCTTTTTCCAGATAGCTGTCAAGCAGTTCCAGACATATCTCTGCTTTTTCCCTTTCAGAATACAAGCGAGATAAATGTCTGGCAATCGCATCCTGAATCCCATACATATCCTGCGATGACTGGATATCCGCGCAAATCTGTTTCCGGAACGTCTGCAGCTCTTCCTGCCGGCGCTCTTTTTTTATCTGTTCTCTCCTCTCGTTTTCCTTTTTCCGGAAAGCTTCCCATTCATCCGTTGAAAAATACTCTCGATATAACCGGTTCCTTTCTGATTCGCCAACATCCTCCTTGATGAAATGAAACAGAGAAACACTGTCCTCCGGAAAGCTCTTACGCACTCCGTACATCAAAAGAAAGTTGTAAAGAAATTTTTCATATTCCTGCGGCATCTCCCTGTAAACCATCAGTTCCACCCAGTCAAAGAGCTTCGCCTGCTCTTCCACGGATAATATCTCTTCTTTGAACTTCATATTCTGAAAACGGTATCCATAACTCTGCACCTTCACTGCGTCCAGCACAACATTGCGGTACCCGAAAAACCCGTCCAATTGACAGATTCCGTAATACCTGTCAAATGCTTCCCAAAAAAGATAAACTTCATGACTTGTTAAATAGCGGGCAACCGAACCTATATGGCCTTTCATAATGCTCCACTTATTTTTGAGCGTTTCCGCTGGCATATGTTTCTCATCCTCCGCATACTCCTCAAGAAGCTTTACCATATCTATCTTATTTTGTTTTACTAATAACCGAAATACATCCTTAACATAGAAATCTGGCATTTTCCAGAATAACTCTTCATACCGTTTTCCCGTATACCCCTGGTAATTATCAAACCACAGATCAATATTTACCGATTCCTGTGAATACAGGCTGACGCTGAATAATTTGGTAAACTGCTCCTGCTCCATCCATTTGGATACCTCACAGGATTCTTTATCCGAAAAATCCAGGTAGAACCAATCCTCCGGCAGCCGCCTGTCTTTTTTGATTCCATATAGATACTGGTACATCTGCCGATCCCGGATATGTACATTTCCTATCAGGCTGCTCAGTATCCCCTCAGCGCCATCTATATGGATATCATATGACTCGTAATCCTTTAATAAAGATTCACAAAACGGAAGCAGCCCTGGATCTTCAATCTCTTTTGCATTTATCAGTTCTTTTAAGCCAAAAAGGGCCATCCGTTCTATAGTAATAGACTTCTTATCCGGCGTTTCCAGGCTCCACACAGCCCCCCGCAGGATCAGGTTCAGATAGATGAGCTCCTGTCTGGAATATCCTGCGTTCTTGAGATGTTCCCATGCCGGTGTACCCTCTTTCACGAACTTATTGCACAATTCCAGCAGTGCTTTTAATACATACATGTCCTTTGTTCTGCATTTCTGTATCTTATCGGCATACATCTGCAGCACCCACGCATAAAGTCCATGATTTCCATATGCCCTTAATGTCCGTCCATTGCCGAGGAACCGGATAAAAAGCGGTTTTACAAAGTCCCATGCTTTTGGATGCTCCTGCAGGACAAACGCCGCAAATACAGCTTCTTTCGTTTCCTTATAATCATGCTGCAAAATCTTCTGATAGAATTTCCCCTGTTCCTCCACTTTCTCTGAAAGCAGGTACATAACACAAGTCAGGTAAAAATCCTGCTCTGTATGGTTTTTTATTTTCCGGATAAAGTTCGGATACTGCGCCCCGACAAACATAGATTCCTCTAAAAGCATCTTGTTCTCTGCCAGAGCCAGTCCAAGCGCTCTTTCCTGCTCAATACCGCCTCCGCAGCGTTCTTCGTACCGTTCCAGAACTTCGCCCGGGTAATTTAAACCATACTGTTCTTCCATAGAACTCTCGAAATCCCCTGCTCCGAACAGACTTTTCCACCCTGTCTGTGTGTCGAATTTCTTCTCATCAGCCCCTCTTACAATGAGGGACTCCATCTGCTGCAGCAATGGGATTGCTATCGTACCTTCTAATGTAAATAACCCCATCCTATTTCCTCCATTTCTTTATACAGGCGGCTGTCCGCCTTTCCATTTCACACCGTATCATCTTAACCCGGCCCTTTAAGTAAATGTACATGCAACCACCCCCGTCTGGCCCGATGCCCGCAGGAATAAAAAAATAGGAAATATATGGCTTATACGCTCCATATATCTCCCGATTCAACAGTTACCCGGATCATGATTCTCCTTTAAAAATCCGCATTTTTGATTTAGTTGTAATATCTCCTTTATTTCCCTCCTTTTTCCCATAAAAAAAATCTGGCCGAAACCAGACGCATTTTACCCGTATTATCTATATAAACCCATTTCTGGGGATTTTTCTCCTGTATGCCAAACATACGCTTCACACTATAAAATAATCTAAATATATATAGATTATAATAGATATTTTTCCATATGTCTATACCTTGGTCAAATCATTCACGAATCATGAACAAACAGCAGAGAAGATTTCTCTTTCTGCTGTCTTTCATAAGCTTATAATAATTTACAATCACTTAAAATCTTCTCTATTGCTTCCCACGCAGAAAGAGATGGGTTTTCTTTATAATATCTATACCCTTTATACTGAAGTAATGTATATCCATTCTCCTGATTCCTCTGCATGATATTTCTCGCACGTTTGATAGCGTCAATTACATTAACAAGATTCATTTTGCTCAAACAGCGTTTGAAATTACCCTCATGTTTGTACTCATCCATGTTTTCAAATTTCTCACAAAAGGCTCTATTGATCAGTGTAATATACTGTTTTCTATGAGCGTATGAAGTATTGCAATCTGCCATGTGCAGTAAAATCCATAAGTCGAAAGTGAAATTGCTATATCCCGATTTATACTTAATCTGCTTACCTAATTGCTCTGCTTTCTTCATATTATCCATAGCGTCTTGGAATCCCTGTACATGAATAGGCTCATCACTTTCATAATCAAAGAAATGATATATCTCAATCTTTCTTGTAACAGTCAAAGATTTTGCGTGTTTTAGTGGATTCTTTTTCACCGGACAATCAATCGAAACTTTACAGACAGATTCTTCCGTATTGTTAATCGATCCTGCAGCCATTTCAAATACCACTGTTCTGTTTCCCCCACAACACTAAAATAGTATTTATTGGTCGGCTTTCTCTTTGCCATAACTACACCTCACCTTCTCTGGCCAAAATCTCCTCAAAATGACAGCCTTCTCCTTTCTGCCTTACTAAAGGCGCCTTTTTCTTCTGCGTCCTCCTCTTTTGGCAGCGCCTCAAGAACCCCTGTCGGGAAATCCTTTTCATCCGCGCTAAAACCAAGCAAATCAGAAATGTCCTCATCAATCATGTCCGCCACCTCGTGCTCTTTTGCACGCGGGATTTCCTTTTCCTTCGCAGCGGACGGCGCCCTTGGGTAGATCTCCTTTTCCGGCTGCCTGAGAACCTTCAGATTGGGAGGAAGCTCCTGATTCTTCTTAAAAGGCCAGTGCCGCCTCTTTTTTTCTTTTACTCCTGTTACCTGCCGATACATTTCATCAGAACCAAGCGTATCCTTTACCCTCTCGGAAAAATGCTCAACTAAGTATATATTTTCTATGATTTTTAGAGAATTTGCAACGTAATGATATTTTTTTATAATCTCTTCTTCGTCTTTCGTCTCCTCCACATAGGAAAGGTATCCCTTCATACGGTCTTCATCCACGATCTCCAGGGAACGCATGGCGTCTGCCGCCGTGGATATCTGGTAATACTCCCTGCACTCCCGGCGGGTTCTTGGATAAAGGATCCTTTCCATGATATTCTCGGCCGTTGCGTCCTCCTCGTACAGCGCATTCAATATGCCCGCCGTATAGAGCACTTTCATGTATGTATTCGCCCGGTGGGATTTGCGCAGGGAAATGACGATATTCAGGTTATAATCATCCATCAGCTCTGCCAGTTCCTCTGCTGTATACGGATAGCTGCTCTGCATTGCTTCCTGCAGCACCAGGAGGCGGAATTCCGGATGTTCACTTACATACTGCCGGATTCCCTCTTTGCGGTATCTGCTGACGCACACAGTCTCAAACCCTTTTGCGCGGGCCGTTTCCTGAAGCGCACCGCAGATGTCATCACTGGCCTCACTGGACAGCCCGCATAATATATACAGCTTTTCCATCTGTTCCTGCATACCGGCCCTCCTTTACTGTTCCATAGTGTCAAGTACCGTACACCTGTCAATCTTCCATCCAGCCTCCTGCACCAGCGATAACTCCACGATCTGCCGGATCCCGAAATTTCCGGAGCCGGACAGCCTGTACCACACCACCGCAATCGATTCTGCCCTCCCCTGCCCTATGGTACGGAAATAGCAGGTCAGCTCCTTTAATTCTGAAACCATCCGGTTTGCCGGGAACTCACCATCCTCTCCATCCGACATCGGAACAATGGCTTCATATGCCTCCTGCGTCATATATTCCTCGGCACCTTCATAAAACATGCGCTCCGACGTATCGTATGTATATAATACTTCTGCAAATTTACGGACGGTTTCTTCGACAGTGGGCTCATCTTCTTTCCTCTCTTCTGCCTGCACCTCTGTATCATCTTCCTGCACCTGCCCACCCGGCATACTGATAAAGAGTGCAGCTGCCATAAATATCAACAGGCTTAGCACGATGATAGACATTAAAACTATCTTTTTTCTTCTCATATTATCTTCCTTTTATCTATTTTCTTCCGAAACACACGAGCTTCTCCCTGTAATATCCTGACAACACAGAAAACTGACAGCGGTTTCCGCCCGCATGAAAAAACTGCCCGTTTCCGGTATACACCCCTACATGTGTAATAAACGTCCCCGCATCATATGTAGCAGTAAAAAAGACCAGATCGCCGGGGCGTGCCTGGGATTCACTGATATGGGAAACGGCATCATACTGATCCTGCGCCGTCCTTGGCAGGGATATGCCTGCAGACTGATAAAGCTTCTGTGACATGGCGGAACAGTCTATCCCCGATTTTGAAGTTCCTCCAAATACATAGGGCACATTTTCATATTCCTTCATTACCGCATACATTGCTTCATAGTTTTCCATGGCGCCGCCGGCAGAAGACGCATGCATATGAGAACGGACATGTTCTACATATTTCACGTCCCCATAGCTACTCCACCCGGATCTGGCTGCCATCATGCCTGAAAAGCTGCGGGCCGCTTCTTCCGAATGCTTTCCTCCGTAATGATCGCGGACATAGGTTAAGTAGCCGCCCCCGAAATTATAAGACTGGATGACCGTATCCATATCTACCCCTGCCTTTTTTCCAGATTCCGCCAGGGCCGCAAAATACCGTATTCCCTGTTCCAGGCTCACCAACGGGTCTGTGATACTGTTCGGCGCCATGCCCGCGCTTTCGGAACACTGGAGAATATCAGGATACCTGTCAGAATCCCCTCCCGACTCCTGTGCGATCATGGCAAGCAGGATCTCAACATATTCTCCCACCCCGTATTTCTGCGCAAATTCCTGCACATACGGCCTCCACCGCTCCACAAGCGGGGATACATTGGCCGTTCCGTACATATTATCATCTCCCGGAAATTCACATCCTGACAGCTGCAAGATCACCGCCAGCACCAGAAAAAGGGCTATGATATTTTTTCTCTTTCCCATATATTTTTTAGAAAATATCCTTATTCTGCTTCTCAATGATGGTGCGTATCTTCTCCCGGATGGATTCTTTTGCAGAATGGTATCTTTCTGTTCCTTTCTCATAATCTGGCTGTAAGCTGAGTTTCTTCATGACCTCTTCCGTCATATATTCTGTCTGCAGTTCAATGCGTTTTGTACGCTCCTGCCGCTGTGTAAGCTTAATCCCCTGTGTCTCCCTGACCGTTGCCCTGTACTTTTCCGTCTCAATATTGGCTTTTTTCAGAGCAATCAGCGCCGCGCTGTTACGCAGTTCTCCGGAAGATGTAATGATCTTTTTCAGCGCCTCTGTACTGTCCCGCTCTATTTCCGCCTGGATCTTCCGGAGGGCCGCTTCGCCTTGCGCCGCAACAGCAGCTGCCTTGTTCGTTGCGTCTGGAATCCTCACTTCAGGTTTTTCAGGCAGTACCGTCTCCGGTCCGGCATCATGACTGTCCGGTCCGGGCGTACCTGAAGTTGCCGGGAAAACCGGCGAAACATCTGCCCCGCCGTGAGCCGCTTTAAAATCAGCACTGGCTGCAGCTCTTACCACAGGTTCCCGATAAATGCCGTTATACACCGCATTCCCGTTCCTGGCCACAGCACCGGCAGAGTATGCGGCAATATCCGCTGCACTTCCGTCTGTATTCGTCCCTGCCATTACAGCAGTTCCCACAGCGTTCCTGGCCGCCTTTGTACCTGTCATTGCCGCGACTGCTACTCCGTTTCCGGCTGCTGTGCCTCCCAGTGCGCCGGCCGCTGCAGCCATCGCCGCCGTCGATGGCTGCATGAATATGCTCCCGCCTCCTAAAAAGGCCGCGCCCGCCATGCCGCCGGCCACAGAAGCAGTTCCTTTTACAATTCCCGAAACCGCCCTCTGCCTGTACAGCTTCTTAAGCTGTTCATTGGAAAGTGCATTTCTAAACTCCGGCTGTTCAAAGTTATTGATATTAGCACGCTTACAGATGATCTCAGACCTTGCATCATCAAAGGCACTTGGCACCGCGCCGCCCTGTCCGCCCCGGATTGCTTTCGCCTGATTCCGGAGCATATTCATATCCCGCAGCTGTCCTGCAATTTTCTACTCGGTCTGTGCTGCCCGAAGCGCTGCTTCCGCCCGTCTCTTTTCCAGTGCCTGTTTCTCCTCAGAGCCTTGTTCATACTCTAGCTTTTCCCTTGCGAATCTCTTTTCTTCGCTCTGGAAATGCGCCTTCTGCGCCCGCAACCCGTCAATGGTATCCTGTTTCTGTTCCATGGCACGGTCAAGCTTCCTAAGAGCCTCATTCTTCGTAAGCATTTGGTCTGATTCCACGGATGTGCTGCCTTCACTTTCCATGTCACCGATAAAAGAAGCCCCTGACAGGGAACCTTCCCCGCCATGCGGTTCTTCTTCATTCACAGCAAAGTTTCCTTCGGCCTGTGCTCCTACGGTATCGTTTCCCTCCCCACCCGCAGGAATTTCCGAAGGTTTGATTCCCGGATGTTCCTTATCTCCCTGTGCCTTGAGGGCTTCCGTTTCATCGAATCCGTCCTCCTCCAAAGACCCTGACTCATAATCAGAAATAGCAGTCCCATCATCCATAATTGCCCCATCAAAACGTCCCCCTGCACGTTCCAGGTCAGAAGAATCCACTTCCTCCAAAAGCCCGCCCTGGTCCGGACGTTTATCTTCATATCTGTCCTGGGAATATCCTTTCAAAGATTCCCCATTCTGGCTGTATCCTCCAAGCAGCGACTCCCTCTCCTCTTCATCGCTTTCAGCCAGTTCCTTATGCATTTTGCTTTTCTGCAGGTCGGAATGGATATCGGAAACACGGCCGAATGCGCTCTTTGCCTTATTTGTAAGCGCGCGGCCAAGCGTTGCAAGCGCCATAACCCCGAATAACCCTCCGCGCTCATTGCTCTGGACGCCAAGCAGGACCTTAATGCGGTTCCGTGAGGGAATAATGAGCATACACATGATCATCTGAATGATTGCAATCCCCTTAATCACATCGGCAAGCATTATACTGGCCAGGAGCGGCACCAGTAAGAGCACTGCATCCAGCACAGGAGTAAGGATATCTGACAATACATTCATCATCCAGTTCCCCAGAAGGTCTCTTTTAGGGGAATGCATCAGGCACATAATGGGAAATGCCACAAAGCAGATCAGCAGATCAATCGCCAGCGCCACATATAAAACCGCAAAGTAAAGGGTAAGCAGCACCGTTCCCAGATACATCAGGGAATCAATAAACCTCCCTGTCCTTTCCGCATTGATCAAAAACGCCTTCGCCAGAGAAAGCGTCGCACCTCCGGTTATCATCTCCCCTGTGGCGCTCTTAATGCCGTAAAGCACTACATCCCTGGCATACAGGACAACATCGAAAACATACGGCATAAGCGTCAGCACAGCAAATTTCATTGCCGTGGAATAAAAGCCTGCCTTCACCTTTTCCCGGCTCTGCGCCGTCTGCCCCGTCCAGGCGCTCTTAGCCAGCAGGTATACAAAGCCAATGCCCAAGAATACAAACGACATGCTCCGGATCAATGTGTAGCATATCGAAGCGGTCACGCCATAAGGGTTCCCTGACCTGAGCTCAAAGGCAAATATATTCACGGAATTCGGTTTCCCGCTCCCCACACGGCCGTAAATAATGTGATCCAACCCTGCCCCAAGATTCTTCTCTATCAGCGAGATCAGGCTGCTTGCCGCATTCCGGATCAGCTCCGAGAGATACTTTTCCACCATCCCCGGCTCCCCCGGCTCGATATCCTGCACCTCGTCTGCCGCATCCACGGTGTCTGAATATATCGTTTCATCCGCATTGTCAAGCCATGGGGATCTTCCCGAAAAACGGTCTTCGTTCGCCTGGTCAACATCATTATCCAGGCTGTCCTGCCCCGCTGTAAAATCATCCGGAAGTTCCGTGGCATATACTCCCATGCTGCCGGCCATCAGGATCATAAGGAGAACGCATACCGCACATGCCGCTCTCCTGTTTTTCTTTTTATATTTCATATTCGCCCCTCTGTTATGCATACATCTGCTGTATAATCCGGGGATCTGTCTCTACGAACACCGCCTCAGCCGCCTGAAGGTAGTCTAGCTTGCAAAAACAGACCTTTCCATTATCCACAATGCAGACCTCCCCTTTCCGGCTGCCGGAATCATCATCCGGATCTCCGCCCAACTCCAGCACCCGGTCTGTCTGCCCGTTTGTCAGGTTCAGGGCCTCCTGCACCCATTTCCGATCCGAATACGACTGCTTGAATACAAACTTTGCCGCCGCCTGCTTTAAAAGCGCCTCCGTCTCCCTGCAGCAGTCATAGTCCTTCAGCGCCTGTGTTGCCGTCCATAGGGAAACCAGCCTTTTTCTTGAAGTACGCGCCACATAATCCAGGCTGGCAACCGCTGATTTCATGTTGAAGTTCTGGTGTACCTCGTCAACGATTACGCCCAGGCACTGGGTCTTCTTCGGATTGGTCGCATTCGTCTTGATAAACTGCTCATTTAAATAGCTTAATGCAATCTGCCGCGCGATAGGCCGCTCAGACTCCGGGAGCTGGGAAATATCAATGTTTGTAAAGCATTCATTCTCCCTGATCTTGATTGTGCTCTGCCCGTCATAATAAGCCTTTGAGCCGTGAATCTTTAATATTTTCCCCTTGCAGGAGCACACCCTGTTCTTTTTCCATTCTTCCCTGCTATAAAAGGCCATGCACTCCGGGCAGTAATACAGTTCGCGGACACGATCCTTTAAACTGTCCAGGATAATCCGGTATGCCTTCTTATGTTCTGAAATCGTATTTACCTTGTCATTCAAGAGCGCCTTTTTATAGAAATCCATAAGCACCGGCATTCTTTTTCTTATCTTTCCGCTTGTCAGGACACCGTTCTTAAGCCCCTTGCCGGATTCATACAAGGATTCCACCACATTGTCATAAATTCCCTTTTCCTCATACAATTCTGCAATAATATCCGTAACGATCCTCTCAATGTGGGTGACAAGCGAGAACTCCGCCGGCTCTTTCCCGCCCTGAATCAATGTCATCAGATCGGATTTTGCATTTGCTATCTTGTCCTGGAGCCGAAGCACTTCATATGTACCGCTGATTTCCGACCATTCTTCCTCCTTGTCAATATCAAACAGATTGATAACGTTCCCCGCATTATTCTTTATCTCATAGTTTGTGCCGCACATGATATCCGCCAGCATTGCGTACTCACCCCGGTTCCCCTTCGCCTGGGAGTCAATACATACAAAACGGTATCCGTTCTTTGTGATGTATCTGGATGCCAGTATCTTCATACAGGCCGATTTCCCAGTTCCGGTCATCCCTGCAAACACCATATTATAGCCGTTATGCTTCTTCTCATAGACATCAAAAGCCACCGGCATGCCTGTACTCATATTGCGCCCGATAATGATCCCCTGAGGATGGAAAAAACTGTCCTGCGTGTGGTTGAAGATACTTGCCACACTGAGTTTATCCAGTGTATGTCGCTTTAATCCGCTGGAACGGATGGACCCTGCCGCCGCCTGATAGCGGTACATCAGCGGCATGCCTGTCAGGTAGCTCTCTGCCTGCAGGGAATAGCAGCAGGATATGGTAATCTGCTTTTCTTTTGCCAGATTCCGGAAAGCGTCCGTCCTGCGGTTCAGCTTTTCGAGATTTTCTGCCATAATGGTAAAAAGAAAATATACATGGTAAAGGCTGTTATCGCCTGTCTCAATCCTCTGCGCCCAGACTTCGGCATCCTTAAGTTTCGCGTTCAGTTTCCTGAGCTGATTCCTGTCCGCATTTTTTTCTGCCGTAATCATGTTCGTCTCTATCTCCACGATACGCCCGTCAAGAAGGTGTGAAGCCCGTCCTTCCCCAATCGGCTCAATGAAAACAGAGCTTGTCATCCGGTCAAAATTGAACAGCGCCGGAAAAGTAGATGCGAACACAGTCCTCTTTGGAAGCGTATCTATTGTAAAGCTCCGGACATAGATATCATGTCCCGCGTCATGTATGACGGTGTAGGACATAGGGTTCGGGTTGATACCATCCGGCGACACTACTTTTCTCGCCTCCGCAACCTTCGCCCGTTTCTTAAGCCTCTGCTTCCGGATATCCTCTGCCAGCCTGTCCTTTTTCTTATGAAGCGCAAGGCATAGGACTACTGCCAATATGAAAGCGGTTATAAGAAGTCCTGCTATGACCATAAAAACCATTGTCCGGTTATGGATTAGTAATTCTCGCATGGCTCTGCCTCCTTCCTGCATCTGTGCGGACCTCCTGTACGATTTTCTCCACAATCTTCCTGTTCGCTGCTTCTTCTAGCTCCTTTAATGAATCACTGGAAACACAGATACTGTCATACGCTGACTGAACAATATCCTCTACAGTCCCTTTTGCTGCCGAGACCGGATGTGTGTATCTCCGGATCTCCTCTAAGAGCTCCACACCGGTCATCCGTTTGGCATGGACTCCGCAGTTTCGCAGCGCAGTGATATATGCGCTTGCCTTTTCCTTAAGCTGCGCTTCCGCACGCTGATAGACCTCCTGCTCTTCCAGCGTCTGAGAGGAAAAGTCAACCGCGTTGTACTGCCAGTCAAAGACGTATATCTCCTCCCGCTTTGCCTCCGCATTTTCTCCTGAGATGGCCGTCATATACTGGATCTGTGCATTTAACTGGTCAATCTGGTAGCCTAATGAGATCAGTTCCCTCTGCATCTGTTTCAATTTCTCATAATAGATGTTATAATCCTCTGCCAGGAGATCCGGCGCTTCTGATTCTTCTTTTGTATCGGTATAGTCCAGATTCAGGGAAAAACGGCGTTCCTGCAGCCTTGCCGCCTGTTCCTGATAGTCTTTAATCAGTCCGTCAAGGTTCACATCCCGGGCCGACTGCCGGTACTGAATCGGGTTATTATCAAGCACATTAAAAAATGTCACATAGCCCCGGATCGTCTGGAGTTTTTCCTCTACCTCGGCATCGGCGAACGAAAAACCCTGGCATTTAATTGCCGCAATGAACCGCCTGCCATTATCTGAAACCAGCATATCCTCTGCAACATCATCCAGCTTCACGTACTCCATAACATCCTTTCTCCTGAACTCAGAGTAATCCACCTCCTTCTCCGCGGCCGCCGTTTTTCTTGTGCGGAACAGATATACTCCAATACCGCCAAATAATAAAAGGATTATAATAACCGCAGCCGCAATCATCTGTATGTTTCTTACCAAATCGTTTATTATCTGCATGTCTCTCCCTCTTCTGCTACACTAATAAATCTGCAAACTGTTTGAACAGCGCAAGCCAGAACGGGATACTGAACAGCATAATCGCAATCATCCCTTTCATCAGCGCCTCACGTTTTACATCTTCCTTCGCTGCCGCGCTACGCATAAAACAGATCCGGATCACCATATAAAATACAGAAAACACAATCCCCATGATTCCTACGGTAATTCCAAGCTCTGAGGACGAGGCTGCAAGGTCTGTAAGGGGGCCGCTTTCAGAAAGCGCAGTATCCTCCACATAGGTCCACGGGTTCAGGTCTTTGGGCTCAATTTCCGAGAAATCAAAGGGATCTTCCCCGCCTTCCTTTGCACACCCGCCTGCCCCCGCAAGCAAAACCAAAAGGAGCAGAAGTAAAAGCCCTCTTTGCTTTCTTTTCATCATGCTTCTCATAGTTCTTCCCCGTCTCTGCCGTCATAATTTTTTACATAAATCTCCCCGTGTATCATCCGGTAGAAAATCCGGAAGATCAATTCATCAATCGTGATCCCTCCGCCGGCTAAGAACATTGCATCCACCGGCAGGCGGATCATGACAATCCCCATCACCAGCAGGGTTAAAAATATCATGACTATAAGTGCAGGAACCAGCATCCCCTTCGCACTTGCCCCCATAAGCACCCTATAGTCAATGATTCCGCTGACTACCAGAACCAGCGCCTGTTTTCTGTTAAAATACCGGAACCATCTGTCCTCACTCTTAAATTCCCCCGGTATCGGGAATACACCTAACCTGGACATCTCTTCCACCTCCAAATGAAAAAAAACAGGACCCGGAGGTCCTGTCATGTTATAAACCTGTGCCAATCGACTTAAAAAACCCGATGATGCTAAAAACTGAAAAAATAACAATTCCGGCTAAACATATGACTAACGCATGGCTCTTTTTCTCCTCTTTCTTCTGGGCATTGCTTGTAAGCAGAAGCGATACCGCCGTAAAGATGATTGAGAAAACAAGCCCTATAATGCCCAGTGTCAACATCAGTTCATATCCGGAAGCCCCAATATCCTTCATCTTTGCGATCAAAGAATTAAAGACCCCGGATTCACCGGGACTGCTTGTCATAAAGTCCCACTCCGACGCAGACGCAGCCAGAGCCATAACGCCCAGCCTCTTCGCAGGGACAGCAAGTCGTTCGGCTACACAAAAAATCTTCAAGTGCAAGCCTCCTCCATTATATGAAATTTGCATAAATCACATGTGTTTATCCTTATCCAAATCATAAACGAAAAAGCAGATAACTGCAAGCTACGCACATAGCCGGAAATATAAGGAATCTACAAATGAATCCTTTTTTCACCAATATAGTACAAATTCTCCCATTTTGGCAAAAAATTAACAAACAGATAATATACGCCGTTTTATTCTGAAACCGGCATCAGAAAAATCTTATTCTTATCATCTTCATGCTGACGCATCACAATCGGCATCTTATCCGACATCGTTTCTATGATAATATCCTTTTCTTTTGAAAAAACGGACAGGCTGTTCTTGAATTCTTTTTCATTTACTGCCACTGTCTGTATGTCCCCATCCTGTGCACAGATTACAGCGGCATTTGACTGCTCGTCCTTTCCCTGCAGGATTACCTGCGTCTCCCCCTGCTTTTTAATTTCCAGCCAGGGTGTCTCCATTGTAATTTCATAGATTGCAAGCGCCTGAAGAACATTGGTCAGCCGGGCTTTCCACGCTCCCACCCGCTTAGTCCTGTCCATCACCTGCAGTATCGCATCCATCGGAAACGGAATCTCCTGTGTCATGATCATAACCACATCGCTGCCGCATTTTATCCGCAGCATTTTCGCGTCAATCCCTATGGTCACCTTCTTCTTCTCCAGATTCTTTACTGCGTTTCTCAAAGTCTTGCCCTCTATCACCACAGTAATGACTTTATTGTCGGCCGCCCCTTCCTCTTTATTTTTAACCGGGCGGAACGTGACATTCTGGGATTCTGCATAAGCGCAGCGGGTACCGTTGCTGCTTGCCCCTATCATGACCTTCTTTTCCGGATCTATACGGATTCCAACGCAATGCAGACCGCGGCTACCTTTTTCTTCCCCATAGCAGCTGGAGGCAAAGTTCACGAAATTGATAAAATCCTCCGTATGCATCTCAATTTCCTGCAGGAGCCGGCCATCCGGCTTTAACGCCACGATTTTCTGGCCAAGCGGGAGGGTTACTTTATTTCCTGCCGCGGAAATCTTCACATCCTTGTCAATCTCGATTTCAAGGGCCATATCCAGCGCCGCATACGCATTTGCAGCAGCAAGCGCTTTCTTCCCGCTGATATGTACCTCCGCTTCTTCTACATCAGCAGTTACATTACTGATATCCATAGAGCTCACTGCCTGAACCTTCCCGTCAAAGGCAAGGAAGATCCCCTTGCTCATATCCGGCATTCCCTTAATCGATTTGTAAAAAACAATCTTTACCCCGTCACTTTCACCTTTTTGGCTTGATACGGGTATTCCGATTGATACCTTTCTCATGGTTTCTACAAATGCCCCGCTGTGTACTTTCATTTTAAACATAATATCTTATCCTCCTAAAAAAATAATAACTCTAAAAGTTCTTTCAGCTCTGTATCCTCCGGCTCTTCCGAATCCACTGTTTCTTCCTGCTTAAGGGTGATATCCTCCGGCTCCCCTGCATTATGGTTGTCGAAAGCAAAAACCAGATCCAGTATGTCCCGTCCCGTAGCTGCTTCATATTCGCCGAACGGGTCATCCAGGACGGGGACTTCGCTTAAACCCGTCAGTTCAGAAAAAACCATCATCTTTTTATAGCTGGCCGTTTCCCGGCCCTGGTTGTTCCGTTCATTCAGGACATCCATCATCTTCCTTAATCCCTGCTCTTTCTTTTCGCTTTTATCCGCTACAGACTGCGCAAGGATTACGCGCGGGTCTATCCCGCGTGCCATTGTGTATAGCCCTTCCGCCGAGAAATGTCCCTGTATGGAACTGGTCGCAACCTCCTTCGTCGCCACCAGCTCAACGGCATCCACCTGAATGGTCCTCTCTGAAACCAGATAGTATGTCCTGCATTCTTCTGTCTGGTTCAGCCGGTAATGCCTGCGGCTGCTCTGCCAGATTGTAATCATGTCATACCCAAGCTGGTAAAATATAATTGTCGGATAGTTATATTTTTTTCCTTGATAAACAAATGCAAAATCGAGTCCGGTTGAAACACATTTCGCATTTGTGATGAACACCCTGGCGCCTTCCGCAGCCTTCTGGTGCATCCACTCCTCCCTTTTTACCGCGGCGGGATATGCGCTTTCTATCACAACCACCTCATACCCGCACAGGCCGCAGGTTTGTTCTAAAACATCCTTTAGCCGATAGGATATGGATCTTTCCCGTTCTCCGGTATACTCACAGTAGATAAAGCAATTTCTTCCTTCGCCAAGCTCCCTGCTTACAATCTCTTTCAGCTTCTGCTCTTTATTAAGAAGCTTTCCCTCTTCTATCAGGCAGCTTAAGTCTTCCGGTTCTACAATCATCTCCCCTGTCGCAGGGGAAAGTATCGATCCGCGGTTATACGGCATATCCGTATAAGAAAGAGAAAACTGCAGAAAACTCCCCATAATTAGTTTTCCGCTCCTCTCTTTCATTTCCTCCTTCATGCATGCCCTTACCCGGCAATACTCCTCATATATCCGGCTCTCCAAAGGCACGATGACCACATCTTCATATAGCTTCGGAAGATATCTGCTCAGGTCTGAGAGATCCAGGAACAAGGACGTGTCCAGCAAAAATTCTGTAAAGATCAGCACGGATATGCCCGGCAGACAGCGCTGCGGTGTTATCACCCGCCCGCGCGACATTGAATGGTAATTCCCCCCTTCCTTGATTTCATAGACCGTTTCCACCGTTCCGTATTTTTCAACAAACCTCCTTTCTCCCGCACTGCTGTACCGATAGCCTTTTGCCCGCATCCTGCCAGGATCCAGCCTGAACAGCGTATAAAAAAGATCCGATGCATATCCTCCTGCTATTGTTCCTGTCAGTGCCAGCTGTTTCCTGCTTGCCTTTATCAGGTCGTGCATGGCATATCCCTGTGCGCTCCCGCCTGCCTTGTAAGACTGTACTTCATCAAAAATCGCCAGATCAAAATACCCGGCCAGATACTTTTTGATATAACGTGTCAGTCCAAAGCGCCTTGGCCCATAGATGTCCATCTCCTCTATCTCTTCGTCTGTAAGCTGATTGAGCTCCTTGTACAGCATTTCTCTGTCCTTCATAACCCATACAGATTTTCTGCCTTTCATGGCACGGTTCGCATAGTGTGATATTTTCTTCCATTTCTTTGGCTTTTCCTTCGGCTTCCAATACATAATCCTGTTGTCAACCGGTTCACAGGCCGGCATCCACAGAATCTCCCCGCAGCACCGGCAGAAACGGTTCGCACTGTTCTGCTGGGCAAAATTCTCCGGCATCAGGACTCTGTATTCACCTGTCGTCTCATCAATACTTCCCGATCCGTCTGCAGCCAGAAGTATTTCACCGCATTTCGGACATATCATCCCCTTTACGGCCTCTCTTTGTTCCATCAGTTCCCATTTACGGCACCCGCACCCACAAGATGACCGCAGGTCAGCCGGAAACTCCTTCTCACAATGGCTGCATACAGGCACTTTAGGCTTCTTAACCTTTATTTGGGTTGGAGTCGGCATATAGGCATAGGATAATTTCCCAGTGTCTTTCCCGACTATATAATACTCTTTCCCTGCCGGAGTTTTCCCCTTTTTCCTGAGCGCAGTCAGCTGTGACAGCTTTTCAATAATCTCTACCTTCGCATAAGGACTTTCTTCATAGATAAATTCCTCCCATTTATGTACCAGATGCGCCGGACACATGATGATAACCCTGAACTTTATCAGCCTGCCGTCCGTATAAACCTCCTTTACGGTCTTTTCAGAATGCTTCCTAAGATACTCCTGGTTAAAAAAAGCCTCAGCAACCCCCAGCCCCTGAAGGGTCTTGCCTGCTCCCATGCTTTCAATGAGAAATGCATATTTCTTTTTTTTCAGACATTCAACCGCGCCGTTCACGACAGCCGCCTGCTGTGGGTATAAACTCTTGCCGATAAACGTAAGCTCTTCCACTTTATCCTTCATCGATGTCAATGGCTTCAGCAGTCTTTCCAGGTTATCAACCAGCGTATGCCCGTATTTGTTAAAATAATCGTCCATATCTGAGAAATCCAGTGGCCGCTGCTCCTGTTCTGAAATATGGATCTTTTTATCTGACAGCCCCGCCTGCAGAATGGAAAGAAGCGCTTCATTTGTCATTTCTGAATGCCAGATTTCATACCCGTCAAACAGCCCTGTTTCCCCGATCACCTTCATCTCCGATATGTGTAAAAGCTTTTTTGCCATGGCTTCCTCTGTCACATACGGGATCCAGCGGCGCAGGATTGGAAATTCAAACTGGTTCATCAGATAGGCATACAACTGCTCTTCCCAGTTCTTTTTCTCAATAAAAAGGTATTCTCTACTGATAAGTCTTGACAGGCTCACACCCTGATACAGACACTCGCGTCCGTTTTGTATCTTTACTTGATAGTTATCCACCTCCGCTGCCGGCGGAAATGTCTCTATATACTTCCCGTTCTCTATGATTGCAACAGATTCCGTCCCTAAGCCGATATTGGCACATAAACCCGCCACAGACATAAAATCTTCATTAAAGTTTGACAAGATCAGCAGTCTGCCGTCCGCCGCTACTGCATAATATAGATGGGTAATTATATTCCCTGCTGTTACATGCAAATTCTTTTCCTCCTCGTTAAAAAAAACAGGCCCCTGCCTGTTCTCCCTACAATCTGCGTATCATTCCACTATTTTCAATAATCTGGAAGCCAACCTTGGAAAATCGCTGAACTGCCTCTACCATTCTGCCATTCTCGTCCATCCGCATCTCACTTTCCTCTACATTTGTAACCATTCCTCTCTGCAGATGCAGGTCACTGGACGCTTCCGAACCCACAAGCCCCTGCCCGGCGCCGGATATTGCCATCAGATACATCTGTCCTGCATTTGGCATGATCGGGGGCCTGCTCAGGTTATCCGCAATAAATTTCTGCTGTGTTATCTTCTCTTTCACCAGATCATTAAGCGCACTCTTTCCCAGACATCTCTTTGCACGCTCGGCATTGAATTCTTTGTTTTTAAATTCTGCTATATCTTTTTTCTTAGATGGCAGCACTCTTATTTTCTTCCCGTCATACCCTGTCGGCAAAAGCGGGATTTTCTCCGGAGAGTCGATATCCATTTTTATCTTTGCCAGCTGCTCCCCATCTATTGGCCGCTTTTCTGCTTTCCTTCCAATCAAGACCACCTGCTTCCACTTTTTATACTCCTGTTCATGAAAACGGTAGCAGCATTCCGTGATAAAATTCGTGTGCCATGCCTTTAAAAACATAGGCTCGGCCATTACATAATAAGGAATGACAAAAACAAAGATGCCCTGTTCTCTCAGGCATGGTACGATTTTGTTGAAAAATCTCCATTCCAGCCTCTCCCCGTCTTCTTCCCCATAGGGCGGGTTCGCAAAGCAGAAGGAAAATGCGCCTTTTGTGATAACCGCATCTGTCAAAAAATTACCGTAGATACATTCATCAATCAATGGATGATTGATTGCCATATCTGCTGTGGCCTCATTTAACTCTACCCCGAAAATATGTATGTTTTCGTTGTTTCTGCGCCCCATGACCGTAATAATCGCATTTCCGTCACCGATAGCGGGCTCCAGGCCGCAGACTTCCTCATTTTCTGGGAAATCCAAAAGCCCGGCAATCCATTGGCAGTGTGCCGGGTCTGTATAATACGCCCCAAGCTTTGCCTGATTCATTCTTGTCTGAAAAAATGAATTCTGTTTCTTTACATGTTGCTCCATAAAAATATCCTCCTTTTATATGATTTCCTGACCGCAAAACGGGTAACAAAAAAGCACCCCGCAAGGTGCCCTTTTACTCTGTATGCATAGACCTGTTTCCAGGAATTCCCCCATCTTTCCAAATCTAAAGATTTCGGAATAAAACAAATCAGGTTTGTTCTAGTTTACCATTCTTTCCCTGAAACCGCAATTCTTTTTTCCGTTTAGATTCTCTTTAGATTCTCTTTAGATTCTCTTTGTCATTGTTTCACGGCTCCAGTATCTGCTGTACCCTGCCTACCTGCCCATCCTTTAACATGACCTTGATACCTCTGGTATGAACCGG
>OFGE01001213.1_pt1 | contig 23800 bp, 36 predicted proteins | sample 1521681 | NCBI WGS metagenome assembly OFGE01 (sample SAMEA3504093, study PRJEB24116) | mouse gut metagenome | biome: mouse gut; feature: mouse-associated habitat; material: faeces | place: Denmark | collected 2011
ATCGTATACCGCGTCGGCTTCGTAGCCGGAGTCTATGAGGCATAGGTTTACGATTGCCATGGCTCCGGACTCCGTCCTGTATTCAAGGTTCATGATCTGCTCAACCTCTTTAAAACTGTAAGCCTGGCCATGTGCTACGTTCTGGCTTGTCAAGAAGTCGCCCCAGGCTCTTATTGTCCAGTAAACGCTGTTTTCCTGTCCGTCTCCGCCTGCGGTAAGCAGCTTCGTCCAATCCGGCACGGTAAACTCTGCAAGCTCCGTCTGCCGCTCCATAACGAGGTCTTTGCTGGTCTTTAGCTTGGTATCCTCCCACGGTTCCGCAAGCCAGGAGTTTGCGAAGTTTTGTAGTTTCTCCGGATCCGCCTTGCTGTCCATAAATTCCTTCGCAATTTTGGAAAACCGGACGAAGGGGCTATAAAGCGTATTTATCCAGAAGCAAACCTTTTTTACAAAGCGGGTTGTTTGTCTTACGACCTCCCAGTGTCCCTTCTTTACTGCCTGCTGCTTCTGGGCATCCGTGATAACGCATCCGCACTCCTGGCAAACGTAAAAAGCAAACTCCGCCCGGTCTGCGTCGCTCAAACCCTCCGAGTCGTCTATCGGCTCAAAGTTCCCCAGCTTCTCCTTTATGGCATCCTCGCCGTATGCGTCCACAAGGTCCTTATCTTTCCCCGGCCACTTAAGGTTGTCAAAGCGAAGCTCTATAAACTCCCCACAATGCGGGCAAGGTATGAAGTAATGCTTTTCCGCGTCGGCTCCTTCCTTGGCTTTCCAGATGTGGTTCGTCCTTATGGTCGGGGTGCTGGTCATATAGACCTTGCTGTTTCGGAAAGTCTTTGTACGCTCTTTCGCCAGGCTGATCGGGTCCGCCTCTTTCTTGCTGGCTCCTGGGTACTTGTCCACCTCGTCAAGAAAAAGGTATTTCATGGCGAAGGAAGCAAGCCCGGAAGGGCTGTTACTCCAAACGAGCTTTATAAACATATCATCAAAGTCAAGCTCTAAGTTGCTGCTGTTCTTATCAAATTTTTTATAAAGGGTCGGGGCTGCCTCTATCATGGGCTTGATCCGCTTCTCTGAAACGCTGCCGGCCATAGTTTCCGTAGGGTATACAACTTCTACGGGGGACGGATCCTGCTGGATAACGTAGCCCAGCATATTAAGCTCCGCCTCGGTTCCTCCGCACTGGGTAGGCTTGCAAAAGTCTATTTCTTCCGTTTCCGGGTTTAGAAACTCGTCCATAATGCCTACCAGATACGGAGTCCGGTCGTTGCTCCATGGCCCCGGTTCTGCGCTGGTCAAACTGGAAAGCACCCTGTATTGTTCCGCCCACTCGGATACTGCCATATCTTCCGGGGGATTCAAGTATTCAAGCGCGGATTTCTGGTATGCCTTGCACTCGTATTTCCGGAGGCGTAGCTGTTTAGGTTTTTGCACGGCGCTTCCCTGGCTTTTCTTCCCCCAGCTCCGGTGTATATCCGGCTACGACAAAAGCCCGAAGCATACGCTTTACTTCTGCGCTCATTTCCTTCTCCGCCTTGCGGGCTTCCAACGGCTCCAGCTTATCGCTTACTATGCTTACAAGCCGGGACGGTATGCCCATAGCGAACCGTTTGAAGGAAACGAAAAACTCTTGATAATCTAATGCTACTTCCTCAACATCTATATATTTCCCGGCGGCGATCTCCGCCCTCATGCGGTGCATCTCGCCCTGGCTTTCCTTTAGGGCGATTTCTGCCTCCAGCTTCTGCTGCCTTAACTCCGTTTCCTTTTCGGACTTGCCCTTGCCGTATGCCTTGTCGGACAAATACTGAATATATGTTTTAATGGTCGGTACAAGCTCGTAACGCCTGCCCTCTCCGGGGACTTCGTCCGTCTTTATGATTCCCTCCTGGGTAAGTTGCTGCACCCTGCGGACGGAAACTCCGAAAATCTGGGCTATGATTTCAACCTTTACGAACTGCCCGCCGCTTGCTTTTTCCTCTGCCATTATGCTCCGCCCTCCCTCACTCTTACGGCCTTCTGGCCGGTGTATTCTTCCCAACGGTCTATAATAATATCGCAGTACTTTTCGTTAAGCTCCATAAGGTATGCGCTGCGGTTAAGCTGTTCGCAAGCGATCAGCGTCGTGCCGCTCCCTCCGAAAAAGTCAGCGACTGTGTCACCGTACTTGCTGCTATTGGTAATAAGCCGGCCGAAAAGCGCCACGGGCTTCATGGTCGGATGCATATCGCTCCGGGCTGGCTTCTTTTCGTACAAGACCGACGTGTTCTCCTGCAGGCGTTCCCGGATGCCCTCAATGTAGGCGACAAGCTCCGCTTTCTTCATGGCTGAAAAGTCTATATCATCTTCTATGAAAACGGTATCTTGTCCGCGCCCTCCGCCGAAGTAATGACCGCCGCCCTCCTTCCAACCGTATAAGATCGGCTCGTGGCGCCAGTGGTAATCCTGGCGGCCTATGACAAACTGGTTTTTCTCCCAGATCAGCGTCTGCGCCTGGTAAAAGCCTGCCTCCTTCATGGCGGTTCGGAAGTTTATACCCTCGCTGTCGGCGTGGAATATATAAACCGAACAGCCGGGGCGGGCTGCTTCGTTGAAATTAGAAAACGCCTTATACAAGAAACTGTAAAAGGCGTCGTTGCTCATCCGGTCGTTCTGGATCTCGTTATTTGTCCGGGTGCGGTTCCGCTTATAGGAACGCTCCAGGCTCTTGTCTTTGGTTTCGTAATCTACGTTATAAGGCGGGTCGGTGATGATAAGGTCGGCCGTTGCTCCTTCCATCAGCCGCTCAATGTCTGAAATGTCTGTAGCGTCCCCGCACATGAGGCGGTGGCTCCCCATCTGCCAAATATCGCCGGGGCGCGTCCGAACCTCCTTAAGCTCCTTCAGCTTCTCGTCCGGGTCATAGCCGTCGTCGTTTGCCTCCTGGGTAAGTTCAACGGCTGCAAATAGCTTTTCGATCTCGTCGCCTCCGAAGCCTGTAAGCCCCACGTTATAGTCTGCCTTATCCAAATCTATCAATAAATCCTTTAAGGCCGCCTCGTCCCATTCTCCGGTTATTTTGTTCAAGGCAATATTGAGAGCCTTTTCCCTGGTCTTGTCCATCTCAACCAGAATACAGTCCGCCTCTGTGTAGCCCAAATCAAGCATGACCGTGCGCCGCTGGTGGCCGCCTATGATGGTATTGTCTGCGTTGATAATAATCGGGTCAACGTAGCCAAATTCTTCTATACTGGCGGCTATGCGCTGGTACTCCGGGTCGCCCGGCTTTAATGCTTTTCGCGGATTATATTCCGCTGGTTTAAGGTCTGCAAGCTGTCTTTTTACCAGCTCCATAGTCCGTTTCCTCCTTCCGGTTCTGCCCTTGCGTAACGAAAGGCAAAATTTTTTTTCGATTTTATCGCCAAAAATACCGCGCCTTCCTCGCCCCGCAGGCCGGATATGGCTTGGTAAGTACCTTTTGCGCTCTGCGTGGGTGGGCTTGCTGAACAGCGCAGCCAGGGGCTTGCCCTGCCTCGCTCTCTCTTTGCTCTCTTTGCTTCGGTGTGGTGCTGTAAGCCTTGCCCTCTCTGCCTTGGTGCTTGCCTTGTGCTGTGCCTGCCTCATGCCTATGCTGTGCTATGGTACTATGTAGCCTATGCCCTGGGCTGTGGTGCTTGCCCTCTTGTGCCTGCTGTGTGGCGTGGTGCTGTGTCTATATGCGTGCAATATAATAAGCCTATATTATGCCCTGCTATATATGGGGTATAGCTTAAATAATAGGGCTTGTTATAGGCTTAATATATGGGGGTGTACTTATTTATTCCGTGTCCATGCTACTATATTAGCACACTTAATAGTCCAAAAGAGTACGAACTTTAAAAAAGCGCCGAAGCCTTGTAAACGCTGGGCTTGTGGGCTATATGGGGCTATGCTTCTATGTAGGCTTTTGCTGAATACCCGATAAATAAAGGGGCGTAAAAATACCCCCGGAAAAATCGCCTTGTAAAAAATGGGGCGAAAATACGGGGGTATTATATGGGGGTATCATAGGGGGCTATATTTCAAGCCGCCTTTTTATACTCCCTCAAAATCTGGCGTACTTTCTTATAGGTCAATAGCTTTTCAAGCCCTTTATCCTGGTAGGAAAAAAGCGAGCTTCGGCTTAAGTGCATCTCCTTCTCAATGGCCGCCCAGCTCTTGCAATCAATAAAGCGAAGCTCCAGCACCATCCGCTCCGTGCTGTTTTCCTCCAAAAAGTCCATAATGTCCATAACCTTTAAAAGTGCTTTTTCTACCCGGCTTTTTTGGTCCTCTATCCGGGTTTCGATCTCGCTCATGCGGTAAACGAAGGAAGCGGCGCCGGGTCCGACCTTGTTTGTGCCTCCGTAATTTACCGGAGAATATCCGTAGCCGCCTATCGGTGCATCCATCTCCGCCCGGATATTTTTAAGCCGTCTTTCAAGCTGTGACCGCTTAATGCGTCCGGTGTAATACTGGTTTAAATACTCCTTAAGCGTTTCCTTGTCCTCGCTCTGTCCGTTTTTCCGTTGCTTGCTTTTCTGATCCATCGGCTTCGTTCTCCTTATTCGTTTTTTGCTCGGATCTGTCTAACTCAGCCGCTAAAAAGTAAACCTTGCCGCCGAAAACTTTAAGCCTATATAATTCCCGCTTTTTCTGGTCCCAGTCTGAAATGGGTATGCCTCTTTTCTGCAGAATATCAAGGCTATTGTTAATTCCGGCCACCAATGTGGCAATAGGTAAATTTTCAAGCATTGCCTGCGCCTGCCTAGGGTCGTTTAGGTTCGGCCCCTTCGCTTTCCCCCGCATGGCTGCCCTTGCCTGCTTTCTGTTCACGCTTTTCCTCCTTCCTTCGCCGCTTCTCCTGCCGCCTCACGCTGGCGATTGCTTTTCCGGCGGTCGGATCCTTATATCCTTCGCTATTTCTCACTTGGCGGGTCGCCTCCCTTTTCCTTCAATGCCTGTCCGCAAAACTGGCAGCAGGCGGGTGTGGTTCCCGGTGCGTAATAATTCATAATCGGCTTACCGCAAGCCGGACAACTGAGGGCGGTATCTCCAAAGCCAATATCTTTATTTACCGGATCGGCTTTTACGGTTTTGCAAAGTGCCGCCCGTATCACCTGCAGGTCGCTGTCTGGAAGCTCCAAACCGTAAAGGCCGCCCGCTTCCTTGATGTGTTCGTCAATCTCTTTTATAAGTTCTGCTTCTCTGCTCATGGTTCTCTGATCTCCTTCTGTAATATCCTTGTTACCTCGTCCGGATATGTAACGACGTAGGCTTTCCCGCCTGCCGCCCTTATCTGCATTATGGTGCGCTCCTGTATCTTGGAAAGAACGCCTATAAAGGGGCGCTTTACCTCAAAGCCATAATACTGTCCGTTTACTACGGCGCAAATATCCGGGATTCCCTGGCGGCTGTATGGCCCGGCCGCCGCTTTCCAAACGAAGGAAGAGGGTATAAGCTCCCTTATGTGCTTTATAATCTTATCCTGGTAATAGCTTTCTTTTGGCAAGTGCGCCCGTAGGTACTTCTCCGCCTGGGCGGTCGTCTGGCAGGATATATCTTTCGTAGCCTTAAGGTACTTAATAACCTCCGCCTTGGTTTTAAACTGTTCAAAATCAATCATCAAAGCCTCTGCTTTCTTGCGACGTCGCAACTGTTACCGTTGTACTTATCGTAAATCGGTTCTAATTCCTCCAACATCCTCATAGTTGCGTTCGCTATTACCATCTTTTCCTGCATCTCCAGCTTATTTTTATTTACCTTCTTAAGCCAGGTGTTAATCTGCTGCATTTTCTTCTCTGTCACGGTCCTCGCCTCCTATCTTCTCAAACTCCGCCTCGTAGGTTTTCTTTTTCTTTTCCAAATAATCAATAATAACGGCGATCAGCTCTGGTTCTGCGTCCATCTCTATTCCCCGTGCAAATTCGTAATGAGGCATTACAATAACTTTTTGCTTTTCAAGCCTCAACTGAAAAAAGCGGAGAAGCTGCCACCTTGCATCATGGTCGTCGCTTCTTTTCCCCAGGTCCTCCTTTGCTGCCTTATCCATTTTTATCTTGGTAGAACGACCGTCCTTAATCTTAATAATCAAATCTGTATATTTCTGTATTTCCTGGTTAAGCTCTGTCGCCTTGTCGAACTGCTCTTTAGTCATTGTCTATCTCCTATCCCAGTATAGTGTAAAGCCGCCCGCCCCTGGCTCCGGTCGTGGCCGGTTCCCTGCAAACATAGCCTCAAACAAAGAACTTGTAAGCCGGATCGCTTCCTCCGAGTTCCCGGTAAGCTGTAACATCCGGTTGTAGGTGGTGAAGTATTGAAGCGCCAGGGTGTTGGCTCCGTCTATAATTTCTTTGTCACTCAATGCTTCCGCCTCCTACGTCGATTCTGCGTGGCACTCCGCTGCCGGCCGCTCCATCTTCTTTAAAATTTCCTTAAATTCTTCCTCGCTCATATTGTTTGGGTAAAAATAATCTTCCAACCATGAAAACGGCTTTATATAGTTTTCCAATACGTCCCGTGCCTCGTCTGCCGCTCTTTCTTGGCAAACTTTTATATAGTCCTCGGCGGTCATGTTATAATGCGTCGGGCAGTCCGTTATGGTGGAAAATCTGCAAAATAAGCCGTTAGGTTGCTGTACTACAAAGCCCGCCATCCTATTCCTCCTTATCTTCTCCGGATCCCTCAAATACTGCCTCTATGCTGGCTCTTATGTCTGCCAGCTTCTTGGCTCCGATCCCCTTGGTGTTTTCAATCGCTTTCATGACCGCCGTAATGTCAACGCCGGGGACGCTCTCTCTGCCGTCCTGGAAGCCGTAGCCGTAAAGGTCCGTACAAAACTTCGTGAACTGCTGGCGGTCGTATTTCTTAATGCTCTTATACATCTCCCTGGTAATCTCCGGCATAACGCCTTTTCTATTTCTGTTCATGCCCTGCCTCCCCACTCTGAAACAAAACGGTTTACAATAGCTTCCTTCAAGGTTTCATTGTCGCTCCTGGCTATTCTCAATTCTTCCTTAAGCTGCTCCGCCTCTTTCTGCGCTTCTTTTGCCTGGTTGCCTAAAAAGCCGTTTTCGGTCGCCAGTGTCTGCAGTTCTTTCTTCTGGTTCGCTATGATCTGCTCTTTGGTAAGCTCCATCTTTTTATCTTCCACGCCTATCCCTCCTTACTCGTAATCTTCGGGGGCTAATATTGCTGTTGCTTTTATGCTTTTGCACTTCCCCAATTCTGCGCCGTGGCTGCCGTATATAGTGACGTTGCTTCCAATTATCCGGATCCCAAAATATGGGCAGTGCGCTTCGTCGCAAATACTCCAGCTATGTCCGGCTGGTCTGCGGTCGTTCCTATTGCATACCATCTCCATGCGTGTGTGATCGTCTTGGTATGCGTAGGCTAAACTACTGTAAGGGCATAACGGCTGAAATGTATTAAATTCCATCTTACTCAGCCGCGCCTCCTATCGCTTCCGCCTCCTGGAAGTCGCACCCGCCTCCCTGCTCCGCTTGGCTGTTGCCCTCGTCCGTTACCCATGCCCGGTTGTCCTTCTCGTCCTCCAAAAGTGTACTTGCTTCCTGGTCTGCTTCGTGAAGGGCAAGTATAAGCGGGTATTTGTTCATAGCCTGGGTAAGCTGTAAATGCAGCTCCTTCGGCTCCGAAAATCCCATGTGCCAGCGTATGGCGAAGCGTTCCGGGCCGGTAAGCCTCATAAACTGTTCAATCATCATAACGCTCTTTTCCCCGTGTCCGTATGGCACCTTATCGTCTACGGTGTAGCAGGGAACCGATTCCCAAATGAAAGCCCCGGCGTTGTCCTTCTTGATCTGCCAACGCTCCGCCGCCTGCACCTTCTCCGGGTCATAGGTCTTTTGGTTCTTAAAATCAATCTTGTAGAAATGCGTCTTACAAAGGTCGTGAAGCAAGGGGCAAATAATAAGGGCATCTTTGCCGGCCGCCGCCAGAATGTCGTGCCAAACTGTGGCCGCCTGGGCTTTCCTCTGCAGGCACTCGTATACGTTGAGGCTGTGCTGCAATAAGCCGCCCTCGGTGCTTAAGTGGAACCGGGTAGAAGCCGGGGCCGTGTAAAAGTCGCTCTTGTCCCGGATGTACTCTAAAAGCTGGGGCATCCCTTCCCGGTCTACCTGGCTTAAAAGTTCCTCAAATTTCTTTACGTTCTCCTGTCTGTTCATGGTTATCCTCCTTTTGCTCGGTTGTTTTATTTTCTCTAACGAAAATCAATATTGCCGCCCCTGGGGGCTTCTCTCTGCTTATCCACCCGCCCGCCGCCTCGTCGTAAAACTTATCCACAATATCGTTGTAAACAAGCGGCGGCTGTGGATTGTCCGGATCCCAGGAAGGTCCGGCGGCGTATAGGCAAGTGTGGCGGTCGAAGTAGGCTTTATATATCCCGTGTACCCTCTGGCGGTGTTCCTGGGCGATCCGCTGTATCTTCTCTAAATCAAATTCCCGGAAAGCTGCCCGCCCAATCTGCCGCCCGACCTCTGCCTGCTGCCATGCCTGGTTAATCTCTGCTATGATCTGCCGGCCTTCGTCGTCGTCAATAACTTTCAAATCCTCCAAAACGAAAAGCCTTAAATATTCTTCCAGTTCCTCCTTAAGCTGCTGCTTCAATTTCTCAAACGGCTTTTTATACTTCCCGGCCAATTCCTCCGGCGGCACAAGCGTCTTGTTTTTCCGGTATTTTTCAAGCGTTACCGCCGCTTTTTCAAGGGCTTTTTGTGCGTTCTCCGTAGCCGCTCACCTCCTAACGTCTAATTTTCCTAACGCCTTTTAAATTCTCTTTGGCGTCATGAAGAAAACCTTTATTTTTCAAGGCTTCCCGGCGATTCCTAACGCCTAACGCCTATTTTTTGGAAACATACCTTTACTTTTGAAATTTGTTCAAAAATTTACGCGCAATTTCATTTTCCAATAAGCCTATATATAGGCGTTAGGACGTTAGGTTATATATAAAAAGCCCTCAAAGCCTTGATTTTTCGGGGTTTTTTACCTAACGCCTAACCTAACGCCTAACCTAACGCCTATTTTTTAGGCGACAGGTTCAAAGCGTAGTTTAGTAAGGCAGTTCCGTTTCTTCTTCCTCAAATGGTGACTTTAAGCCGAAGCCTAATTGTTGCCATTCCTCCGCTTGTGGTTTTTCTTCAATGCCTGCGGCCTCCGCCGCCTCGTCCTCGTCCAATGGGTCAACGGCTTTTGAAAATCTCCCTAAATCAAACTCAATAAAGCGGCTCGTTCTGTTGTCAAACCATTTTGTTATGCTGTATTCTTTCCCGCCGTTTTTCTTCGGTTTTGACGTTATAATGTTCTTATCCCCTAAATATTTTAGGGTTTTCCGCGGGCTGTACCCTGCTTTCGTGAGTGCCTGGTTAAGCAACGAAGGGAATATATACGCCTTGCTCTGGTCCGAGCTTATCGTTCCTAGACACGTCCCTATTGCCTTTTCCCCGAACTGGGAGCGGTTGCTTAATATCCAATCTACTATAAACTGGGTGGCGTTCTCGTTTACGTCGCTTACCCCTGCGGATAGCTGCTCTTGTATGATCGTCTTTGCCATCCGGACGGCTCTCTCCCAGGAAACGCTGCGTATTTCAAGCGGTTTCTTACGTTTTTCGCTGTTTTGCTCCGGTTCGTTCCGGTTTTCGTCCGCTTCGTTCCCAAATATCCAGGTATCTATAATCGCATCCGCAAGGGCGACCGCGCTGATCCCGGCTATGTGTGCGCCGCTGGTTCCATTCGCCGCTGCGTAAATTTCTTCTACCATCTTTTCGTATTGGTCCGTTATGGTCCGCTCATCCGTCGTAAGGAGGCGGCTTATAAATTCCGGGCCGGCCCAGCCGCAATTTACGGGAGCCTGCTGGTGCATAAGGCTGGCGGACTTCTCATCGTCGAAAGGGCCGCCGTATATCTCCAGTACACGGGTACTGACTCCGGTCTGCGTGGTGTCCGTGCTTAAAGGTTCCTCGCCCGTGGCAAGCGCAACGGTGCGCCATGTGTTAAGTGCCTGCAAACCGCCGCCCTTGCTTCCCCTGGCTCTCCCGGTTCCGCTGGCGATCATGTAAACAATCTTTTCCAGGTTCTCCTGCTTCTGCCCTGCAAGCTGTCTTTCGTCAATGCCCAGGGGCAAATCGTTATAAAAGCCCGCCATGCGCTCCAGCGCCACCTGAGTGGCGTTGAAATTTACCATAAGCCGTTCCGGGTCGCCCCAGGCTGAAAGTGCCGCCTTAAGCGCTGCGGTCTTTCCGCCCTTACTGCCGCCCCAGTTATATACAAAAAATATCCTTTGTTGAAGTATCTTAAGAAGCGGGGCGGCGAAGCTGGCCGCAAGTATGAAGCGGAACTTGTCCCGGCTCCGGTGCGGCTGCATGGTGCTGATCCAGCCCTCGAAGGTCCCGGAAGTATGGTAAGCCGCCGCCCAGCCCCGGAGTGACGGCTCAATGTCCAGGACTATGTCGTCCCCATGTCCGGGAAGGAAGCGGCCTTTAGTCTGCCAGCCGAAGGTGGACGTACTGTCTGCCTTTTGTATGATGTCTATGTTCTCCGCCTCCAATGCGGCCAGGAAGCTCACCACCTGCTTGGCGTTCTCGCTGGTTATGGTGCATCCCAAATCTGCAAGGGCGGTTATATTCCGGCTGGTGAATATGGTAGAACGCGGGTAAATAGCCCGGCTCCACTGCCCGTCCCGCTTAAAGGCGATCTCCATCTTTTCCTCGCCCGTTTCCATGCTCTTTAGCCGCTGGGTCAATATGATCGGCGTTCTGCAGACCATGGTGGGTATCGCTTTCTTTTCGTCTATGTGGCTTATGCCCTTCTCTGAATACATCCAGCCCTCCGGCTGGCGAAGGTTCACGGGCGCCCCCTTTACGGCTTCCGGTATCGCTCCGGACAGGTCGTCAAGGTCTATCTTCTGGGCGTGTTTTATGGCCTTCTGTATCTTCTCGGCCGCCTTTTCGGCTCCCTCCTTTAAGTAAAGCTCCGAAGGGTCCTTTACTCCGAACTGCTTACAGCTCCAGGTGTAAACCTCGCCTATAAATTCTTCCTCTTTCAATATCCGGCAAATTTTAGCGAGGAACGTCTGGCCGCCCTGGTCTGGCTCCTGGTGGATATATAGCTTCAGATCCTGCAACTTCGGAACCATCCGGGCGTTGAAATTGCTCGCCCCCGGAACGCCCAGGGCTGAAAACTTCAAATACCACAAAGTTTGGGTATCGCTTTCCCCCTCTACCAAAGCCGCCCAGCCTACTTTCCGGGCTTCCGGCAGCCTCCAATCTCCGTATAAAATCAACTTGCCGGAACTGCCATAGCTCCATCTAAATTCCTTATCGCCGTAACGCTTCCGAAAGATCGGCGCCTGGTTTTCCTCGTTAAAGTAAGGCGTTTTTAGGTACTGCGTCCCGTCCCTGTCCTTGGCGGTGGTGATGCCGCAGGTGTCCTTTAAAAATTCCTCCGGCAAGTGCTTATTAAAGGTATATTCTGCAAGGGTATAGCTTTTATTTTTCGGCTTGGCTGGCTTGTTTTTCTTCGGATCCGGCTCGGTCAGCTTTCCGTACTTCTCTAAAATCTGCTTATAGGCTTCCTTGGTGTCTACGTTATGAAGCTCCGCCCAGAAACTTATAAAATTCCCTCCGCGGTCCTCTGAGAAGCAGTGCCACTGCCCGGTCTTTAGGTCTGCGCTGAAACTGTTCTTTTTGTCGTCATGGAAAGGGCAGCGGCCGACTATGCTGCTTCCGCTGGGCTTCGCACCCTTTATAACGCTTCTATACTCCGCCTCGTAGTTGACGAAGTCGTCAATATTAAGCTGTTGTTCGGCGTTCATCCTATCACTTCCCTAATCTCTTTACGGGTCATATATACAACCCTTCCGCGCATTCCGTCCTTTGTTGCCTGGCAAATCTCGCGCCGCATTCCTTCGCTTATCCGCCCGCCTATAATAATCAAAAGAAACTCGTCAGCCTCCCGAAGCTCCTTAAGCCCGATATCAAGCCCGATCTGCCGCTCCTTCTCCTGGTCCTCGTCCAGGAACTGGGTATAGAACAAATGCGGGGCGACCGGGATCTTCCCCTCTAAAACAACTTTCCTGCAGAAATACCTCGCCACCTTGCGGTTAAATTCCATCCCGCTTTCCGTGAACGCCCTATAACGTGAAATTATATATACCTTGTCCATGCGCTTATCCTCCAACCGTTTTATAGCCGGGAAGGGGGTAAGCGTCCCTCCCCGGCGCCTGCCCTTAATTAAAGGGCAGATCCTCGTCGATCCCATCCGGTATGTTCATAAAGCCTGCTTCGTCGGTTTTCGGTGCTGCCGGTCCGTCCTGGCTTCCGCCTGCGGTTGCGTTGTAGTCTGCACCCTCTACGTCAAGCTGGCGGTACTGCTGCTTCACGCAGTCCTTCATGGCTTCGGCTTCCTTCGCCTTTTCCGGGCTTAATTTCCCTACGAAGGTAAATACTGCCCGGCTGTATGCAATCCCGGCGGCGTTCTTCTCTTTCTTCAGCGTGATCTTGGTTACTGCCTGCCAGCAACGGAAGCCCTTAAGGATCACCCGCTTGGCGATATAGTCCCGCATATACTTAAGGCTGGTAGGCGGCAAGGAAAGCACCAGCGGTACGGGGTTCCCTTCCCTCAGAATGAATACCCTGTGTACATTCTTGCAAGCCTTCCCCTTGTCGTCGCTTCCGAACTGGTTATAAGGGCAAGAGGCGCAGTCCTTAATCTCCCCGGTTGCCCGGTCTACGCCCTGCTTTCCGTCGTAGCTGGAGCAGTCCGGCTGTTCGTTGCCTCCTGCGAACTTATTCGCCCAGTAGGCGTTGACCGGGTGGTGATCCAAAATAACGCCTACGATCTCCGTTGCGCTCTCCGGGTTCTCGTCGTCCTCTCCCGGAAGCTCAAACGCCAGCCCGCCGCCGGAAGGAATTTTAACCCGGTCGAAAGGAAGGGCGCCCAGCCCGTCCATTTCCTCTGCTATTGCCTGCGCCAAATCTCCGCTAATGGTCTGCAGGTCGAAGTTGTCTACTACTGCCAATTCGTTTTTTGCTTTAGCTCCTGCCATGATGTTATATCCTCCTTTTCTTTATGCGCCCGGCGCCATAAGCGGCGCGGCTGCGTCCTGTGCTGCTGTGTCTGCTGCTTCCCTGCCTGCTCCCTTCAATGTCTGGGGCGGCATCTTCTCCGGCTCCTTAATGCGGTAGCAGGTTTCAATGCTGGACTGGCGGTACTTGTTTTCGCTCTGCCCGTCCAGGGTGGTGGTAACAAAGTAACCGTTTGAAAGCCCGGCGTATCTGCAGACAATGTCCTCCGGGGTCCGCCTGCTTACCCGAAGCAGAATAGCGTCGCCCTTCTTTAAGACCTGGCCGTCGGTGGCTTCTACTGTCACACTTACGACCTCATTTACTTTTAAAGCCATCTCGTTTCCTCCTTAATTTTCTTCCGGATCTTCGTCCGGGTTATACCCTTCGGCTTCCTCCTGCGGCTCACCGTCGCCGTTTTCCTCCCCGCCCTGGGTTCCTTCGGCTTCCTCAAACTCACCGCCCTCCTGGGCTTCCTGGGCGTTCAGATCGGCTATTGCCTGCTCTATCGGTGTCCGGCTGTCGTAGCCGTAATAAAGGTCGTTTAATATTCGGGTAGCGTCCGCCGCCATCCCTATGGCTTCCATGGCAAGCTCCAGCGCCTGGCTGTAAATATCGCCGCAAATACTCACGCCGTCCTCGCCCTTTACCTGCAATAACGCCAGGTAGTCTTTCATTCCCCTGTCAAGGGCTTTCATCTTCGCCCCGATCTTACTGAAAGCCTCCGCCGCAATCCCATAGCCTTCATGCTTGCCCTTTACCTGCTTAAGCGGCCAGCCGCTTTCCTCGGCTTCCATCCTGCGTTTGTCGTAGAAAAACTTAATAACCTTCCCTACGTTGGTCTTTAAGTCCTTTTCGGACTCCAGCCTTACGTCAATTTCCATCTGCTCGTAATCGCTCATAGGCTCCTTATGCCTCCTTCTTTTTCTTGGCGTTCTTTGCCGCCTTGTTGGTTTCCTTCCTTTTGGCTACGTCGTAATACTGGTAAGGGTTTATAAACTCCGTGAAGTCCTCCGGCAGCTCGCCGTCGTTTTCCTCCACAAGCCCCGCCATGGCTCCGTTCAAGGTCTGGGCGTTTACGGTGCGCTTGATAATGTCGCCCAGCCCGTGTTCCTCCAATGTGTCAAAGAAAGCATCTTCGTCGCAGTCCCCGATCTTGTTGTACTTGGTCTTATCCTGCAAGCTGTAAAGGAAGCCGCCCCGACTTACCTTTGGGCTTTCTGCGTCGATCATAGCCTGCGCCAGTTCCTTGCGCTTCGCCTCCAGCGCCTTGTTGTTATCGGTGGTCGCCTCCTTCAGCTCGTCCTTCTTGTCCAGAAGCTCCTTATACTCGTCAATCAATGAAAAAATATCTGCCACTTTTAGTCCTCCTTTTCTTCAAGCTCTGATAATTCGTCTAAAAACTCATAAAGCGTGGTTACTTCGCTTTCCTCCAGCCGGTCCTCGATCTTCTCCGCAAACTCGCAGAAACGGTCGTAAAGCGGGCGGGCTTTTTCTTTTTCCTTTTCATTCTCCGCCTTAATTTCCTCGTAAAGTTCCGATTCAAGAATGACGTCGCGCTTCGCTTCGGAAACAATGACGGGCTTATATCCCCGCTTCTTAAGTTTTTCCATGTCCGCCTGGGTACTTACTGGCACGGCTTTCGCCCCATGCTCGTTTATGAAGTCCTCGGCTATTTCGTCTTTCAGTTCCCTGGGAACGCTGTAGGAATTTATATATACGCCGCTGTAAGAGTCAAGCGACCGTTTCGTGGTTTCTGCGTCCTTTAATTCCTCAATCATCCGGGCGGCGTACCACTGAACGTCGAAGCTGTTTACCATGCTTCTGTCGCGCTCCAGCCTTACAACTTTCGGCTTAAAATCTATTCCTATATCCAGTCTGGGTTCCTTACAAATGAAAAGCCCGCCTACAAAAATACAGCCCTTGTTTTCCTCGTCGTCCAATACTGCGCCATAGCTGGTGTCCCGGTGGCTATAATCTTCCTGCAGGTGCAAATTGCATTCATATATGCGCTGATAGTCCTCCGGGGTTATTCCGGTAATTTCAATAATTAAGCTATGCTCCGGCACTTTCTTCCACACGGCTTCCGGTTCTACGAAGAAAGTAGGAACCAACGCACCGCCATATCTGCGGGACTTTACCAGCCGGGGCCGCCAAATCTCCCGGCGGCAGTAGTTCTGAAAAACAACGGTTTTTCCTAAACGAAGCAAAACAACGGTAGCAATCTTATAACCTTCTCCGTGGTTTCCGATCATGGCGCTGTCTTTGTTCTTTGTGGTAACTCCGAAAAGAAGCGTTTTTATATCCAGGTCACTGTGTTTGTTTCCGATCCGGATGGTCTGGCTTTCGCTGTCGTAATCGAAAAACATTTTATTGCTGCTGTCCCTGGTTTCCTCGTCTATGGAATTTTGAAAAAATTCCCTTATTGCTTCAGTGGTTCCCCATTCCGGGACGTAGTCTGCGCTTATGCTTAATTCGTATTTCCGCATTTCCTCGCCTCCTGTTCCTTATATTCTTCCATGGTCGGGCGCGGCCCGTCTAAGTCGTCCCAGGTGTATCTCTTGTGGCTCTGGTCCTCCCAAAAGCTGCGGTAACAATTCCGGCAAGAACAACGCCCGGAAAGCCAGCGCATAGCTCCCCAATATTCCGGCTTGCCGCAGTGCTTGCAAATTACAATTTCTTCTTTCTGCTCGGTATGTTCTGGCATGGTCTTTTATCCCTCCTTCTGGTTAAGCGGGCACCACTTCGGCGCCGTCTTTGTCGGTATATCGCTTTCACGGCTCCGGGTGATGATCCGGTGCGGCAGGCACTCGGTTTTTGCCTCTGGGTGCATACAATAAAAAATGTTGCGGCCGTTCCTTACGATCTCCGGCTCCATAAGCTGGCAAGTCTTACAAACTGCCTTTTCTTTGCTCGGTGCTTTCATGGCTGTTCTCCTTCCTTTTTGCTATAATAAAAACCTTTTCCCCTTCAAGGTCTGCAAGGGCTACGTTTACCTCTTGATCTGGCGTAAAGCCTGCCGCCTCCCGGAAGTCGCCCGGAAGAATTAAGCGGCCTTTTCCATCCAGCTTCCTGGTTACTTTTATAGCCTCAATCAAAAATACTGCCTCCAATCGTCTACAATGGTCTTTGCAAGGTCCTCTTTCTTGGAAAGTGCCTTTAAAATAACCTCGTCTACGGTTTTCTCTACTACCAAATGAATATAGGTGCATACGTTCCGCTGGCCTATCCTGTGGATCCTGGCCAGGCTCTGGCTGTAAGCTGCGTAGTTAAAATTTTCGCTGTAATAGACGCAGGTATCGGCGGCGGTTAAGGTAATGCCCAGCCCTGCGGTGTCAATCTGGGCGAGGAATACTTTTATATCCGGGTCTTTCTGGAAGTCCGCTACAATCGGCCCCCGGTCGTCGATCTTGATGTCGCCGTATATGCTCCGGTACTGTATCTTTTTCTTTTCAAGGAGCTTTTGTATTAAGTCAATCTCCGGGCGGAAGCGGCAAAACACCACCAGCTTCTTTCCCTCGCCTATAACGTAATCCTCTAAAATATCCTCCAGGGCGTTTAGCTTGCCCTTAAAAACAAGCTCCGGCTTCACTCCCTCGTCCGCCTGGATAAATCCTCCCGTAAACTGCTGCAACCTCAGAAGTTTTGTAAGCACGGTCGGGGCTGTAATCATGCCGCCGTTCTCCAACTCTGCGAAGCTGTCTTTTTTGATCTTGTCATAAAGCTGCTTTTCCTTGCCCGCAAGCTGAATATACCGAGTTAAAAATGTTTGCTCTGGAAGGTCCAGGGCTTCGTCCTTCGTCACCCGGTAAGCTATACTATGCTCCTTCTGGATAAGCAGGTCTAAATCCTTATAGCCTACAATCTGCTTTCGGTTAAAGCCGCCCATAATGGCGTAGCGGTTGCGGAAAGCGTAGTAATTCCAGCCGAAGATCGTAGGGTCTAAAAATCGGTACTGGCTGAAAAGGTCTATTGCGTCATTCTGCACCGGGGTCCCGGAAAGAATGAGCTTATACTTCGCAACGTCCCCGATCTGGTGCATTGCCTTACTCTGTTCGGCATCGTGGGTCTTGATCCGCTGGCTCTCGTCCGCTATTACAAGATCGGGCTTCCAATCGACCAACGCCTCAAAAAGCCCCTCGCGCCATGTGCTTTCGTAGTTAATGACCGCAACCTTAAGCGCCTTAAAAGGGAAATTCTTAAGAGCCTCCAACTCCTGCAGGCGTTTCTTCTTGTCACCCAGAAGTACGTTTACCTTGTATTTAAAATTTGCGTAGTCGCTAAATTCCTTCGGCCAAACGCTGCAGACCGAAGTGGGCGCAACTACTAAAACCTTTTCAATTTCTCCCTTTTCGTAGGCGGCCCCGGCGATTGCAATCGCTGTTAAAGTCTTTCCGCAGCCCATCTCAAATAAAAGCCCGAAGCCTTTACCCTGGGCGGCTTGCTGTGTCTTTGCCATCCTCTGCCTCCTGTTCGTTCAAAAATTCTATAATGCTTTTCCCTATTGCCTCCGCAAGCGGAACCGTCACGGCGTTGCCGAACTGCTTATAAGCCTGGCTATTGCTTACTACTTGCCGCCATGTGTTCATGGGGAAGCCCTGGAGCCGTCCGTACTCCGTAGGGGTCAGCTTGCGTACCCGGAAGCGGGAATAATCAAATATTTTCACTTGTAAATTCCCCCCCCCACAACAGTTTACTGTCGGGGATATCCCCTCCGGGTCGTGTACTCTCCGGATTATGTCGTGGCCCGCTATATCCAGTAGACCTAATAGCTGTATTTCCGGTTGTTCTGTCATTTCCATCACCCATACTTTCTAAAATTAGTTTAGGATCCTTGTAATCGGTCGCCGCAATCGTCCCTATTATTCCTTCTGTACTATGCACCCAGCCCCTTTGTCCTCCGCTTCCTTTGTGGGCTAATTGAATGATTTCAGGTTGTTTCACTGTTTCCCTCCTTCTTCTCTATGACAACGTGCGGCCCCTTGTAATCCGTGGATAGAAGCGTAGGGGAAGTCCCTATAAATGTCCCTCCGCCGTTTCTTTGCTTCTGTGCTATACCATCCTCTATGGCTCTTTCAAGGCTTCGGGGGGGGGTACTGCGTTCTTCAATTACAACTTTAGGACCGTTGTAATCCGAAGATAAAAGCGCAGGTGCAACGCCTACGGAAGCGCCGTAACCGTTTTCCATGGCTTTCTTACGAAAATTCCGGTTATCCACGCATACCTCTGTCAAGCGTTCCTCAATTATTTTAGGGTGGTTCCCGTGGTTCTCCGCCCGGAGCGTCGGAGCTACGCTGCTTACTTGTGGATCCTTTTCTGTAAAGCCCCTGTCGTTTACGCATACCTCCGTAATGGGCGGCGGTACTTTCTCAACGAGGAAATTTGCCCCACTTCCTCCGCCTCCGCCCTTTATGCAGTGGCTGATTCCGTCCTGCCTGGTTTCCAGTCCCCTGGAATGAATGAGGGCGCTGGCGCAGGTGTCGCCCGGCGGTACAAGCTCTTTCCTCTGCCGCTGGATCACCCCGTGCAAGTCCTGGGCGGTCAATGTAAACATTTCTTCCTCGTCCTCCTTCGCCCTCCTGCCGTTCTGCCGCTTGCTTACCCGGTCGGGCGTTATGGCAGCGTGTACGTTCCCCATTTTCGCCAGCCTCTGCAGTGCCTGGTCTATAATCTTCCGCGCCTTATCGTCGTCAATGTAGAAACTTTCCGGCACGTCCTTCTCTAAAACGCTGGATAGCTTCGGGATCCATTCGTGCTGTTCTGCCGGGTATCTGTAAGCCCCTTCCAGGGTGTCCCGGATGCCGACTACTATGAAACGCTCCCGGTTCTGCGGAACGCCCCACCACTTACTGTTGAAAAGCTGGTAATAGCTCTTATAGCCTGCCCGGCTGTATTCCGCCGCCAATACTGGCAAATATGGGCCGAGTGCCTTTACGTTCTCGGCGATCAATATCTTGGGGAGCTTGTCCGGCTCCTTCTCTGCCGCCTCCTGCAGTAGCCTCATAATTTCAAAGAACATCCCGCTTCTGGTGGCCGCCCTATAATTGCCTCCGCCGCACTTCGGGCAGGCGTTCTCTCCGGTGTAGTGCTTACTATCCACCTCCCAAACCTCGCCGCAGTCCGTACACTCCAGCTTTATACCCGCCTGCTTCCCGGCGACGCTTAAGTCCTGGCAAGGGAAGCCAAACGCCCAGGCGGTCGCTTTTGGTATGTCCTCTATGTGAAGCTCCTTTATGTCCGCCTGCTCAACGTGGTCGCCTATGTTCTCCCGGTAGGTCTGTACTGCGAACCTATCAAAGTCCCAGGCTTTCAAAATCTTAAAGCCCGCTTTCTGCAAGCCCAGCCCCAAACCTCCGCAGCCGCAGAAAAAGTCGTTTACGGTATACAAAAATCTTTCCTCCTATCTGGAAAGCACGGCTTTTAAAAATTCCTCTATGGCTTTCCCCAGCTCCGCTTCCTTCTGCTGGTCCGAAGCTCCGCTTACCAGCGACTTGCTTTTCGCTTCCAATATCCGGCTTACTCCGTGAAGGGTAAAGGCTGCCGCCATAGGGCGTTCTTTCTGCCGTGCCTCAATCAAGGAACCGACCAGGCTTCCAACCGTTACGGCAAAAAGCGGATCCGGGATGTCGTTCCCCACAAAAGCCTCGCTTGCATCGATTATCTTGGCTTTACCGCTCAAATACTCCGCCGCCTTGGATACGGTGAAACAAATAGCCGTATCTCCGGTAATTTCCTTCGTCGTTCCGTCGTGTGCTACAATGGTTACTTTTACTTCGCTCGTCATGTCTTTTTCTCCTTTTTGGTTTTTATCTATATCAAGGCTTAAAGCCTCAATAGCTGCCGTGAGGGCTTCTGTATCGCCCCACCAAATACTCGCCGGGTCGTTTGTGTCCACCATGCTCTGGCAGTGCGCCCGCAAGTCCTCTAAATGCTCAATAATAGCCCGCCTGTCCATGTATCAAATACCCCCCCCCGCAAGATTCCCGCCCTATAACGGCGGCCGCTGCTTCTCTTATAGCTGCCCTGTCCTTCCAAAATTCCGTAAATGAAAGACGCATTTCCTGCATTATCTCCCTGGGCTTTCTTTCGCCCGCCATGCCTGCAAGGTGCTTTCTCTGCCGCTCCGTAAGTGCTGGCATAATGTCTTTTAAAAATGCCTCTGCGCTCTGCTCGGATTCAAACTCCCGGAGCGCGTCGTGCGGATCCGGTAATTGCCCCAGGTACTCGTTGCCCTCTGCGTTCAAATCGTTAAGGCTGAAAGCTATATAAGCATCCCGTATCCGGTCGGCGTGGTATTTCTTGATCTTGGCGCTCAACATCTTCTTAAAGGCAATCGTAGAAAAGCGGTACTTCTCCCGAAGCTCCGGCTTGCTGTGCCAGTCCTTTACTGCCCGAAGGTAGGCTATGGCGCATAGGTCGTAATATTCCGCTTCGGGAAGGCTGTAGTAATTCAAGAAAGAATATATAAGCCCGTGGTTTTCTTCAGCAAACTTACGCTCGCTACTGTTCAACGCTTCCATGGTCTGCCTCCTTATCCGGCGGCGGAACCATGCCGAAGGTGATCAGCGCCATGTTCGCCGCCCTGGTCTGGTGCTTGAAAAGCGGGTATTTGACCGGGTACTTATAAAGCGGCTCCGGGTCCTCTTTCATCCGCTCGGAGTCTACTGCCTGGGCGATCTCGTTAAGCCGCTGCCGCTCCGCCTCAATGGGTCCTGGAAGCCGTACTATCCCGGCCAGCTTGTTTAAAAGCTCAATCTCCGCCGGCCCGTAAAACATCCGCTCCGCTCGGCTCCACTTCATCTTGCCCCAGCTCTTTATGATCGTGAATTGTGTGTTATCGGCATCTTTTATAAGGATCTGCCCTTCCTTCATTGCCATCTTCAAGGGTCTTTCGCCTCCTTCTCTGTATAAAATGTATGGTTTCCGTGTATGAAAAGCCGTTCAAGGTTCCGGCTGTGCCAGGTGCTTTCCCCGTCCTCCGGTGTCTGTTCAAAGTACAGCGCACCCTGGCTTTCGTCCCAGCCCTTTTCCTGTATCAAGTCCAGGGCTGCCCAGCAGTCTATGTCCGGCTCTGCCGCCTCGTATCTTCCGTTATGGTAGGAAGTAAAGGCGTTCTGCTGGGAAATAACGTCTTTTACGGTGTCCGGGAACTTGCCGGACTTTGTCCGGTTGTAAATAACCAGAATAACAAGGGCTTTCCCTTCGGTGTCCTCGCCCTCCGCCTCTGCCATGGCCATCCGTGCCGCTATGTATTCCTCGCTTGCGCTCCAACCTAAATCTTTCCCCCTCTGCGGCTCCGTGGTCGGCTCTGTGGCGGCTTCCGGGCTTGCGGTGGGCATTTCCCCGACCGTGGGAATAAAGGGCGGCTCTGGGGCTTCCTGGCGGCTCGTGGCGGCGAGTATAACAAGCGTAGCGCCGCCAACAACTGCCAGAAGCGCAAGCCCGGCGGCGGTAAGCCGTTTTATGAGCCGCTGCTTTCTTCTCCGCCTCCTGCGTTCTCGTATCGTCAATCCTCCGCACCTCCCTGGTCGAACTGCTGAAGCAGAAGGGCTAAAGCATCCACCAGGATCCGCTGCGTCTTAATCATGTTCGGCGGACAGTCTGCTTCGTGGTATGCCTTAAGGTCCCGGCGGTACTTGTCCAGAAGTAAATCAACATCAAAGCGGCGGTATTCCTCCGGGTTCGGTTCCGGCTCCTGGACTTCCGTTTCAGCTTCCTGCTGCCCTTCCTGGGCTTCTGCCTGCTCCTGGGCGGGCTTTTCCTCCGGCTCGTCCTCAACTTCCCGAAAGTCCGCATCTATGATGTCCGGGTTCTCCGGCTCCGCTGCGGTCTGCCTTGCGGCTTCCCGCTCTGCTTTCCGGGCGGCCGCCTTTTCTTCCTTGCGTTGCTGCTCCTTTTCCTTAAGGGCTTCCCGGAGCTGCTTCTGGGCGGCGGCGTTGCGCTCTGCAAGGTCCGCCAGCTCCTTCTTTTGTCCCTGGACTTCCTTAAGGGCTTTCGCCGCCTCTGCCCAGGTCATTTCCTTGCTTGTATTGGAACTTACCCCGCGGGGCGTACAGTTAAAGTAAGCCTTGCCATAGCCGCCGCCGTGGTATGCCCTGCCGTGCTGGTCCTTAAGCCATGCCCCGGTGATCTTGTCCTCCGGCTTGATTCCCATCCAGCCGTAAAGGCTTTCTATTTCCTCCTGGGTCATGTCCGGCTTTTTGCCCTCGGCTTCCTTCTGCCGTTTCTGCAGTTCCGCCTGCTCTTTCTTCCGCTCGTCCTCGTCCTTTTTCTTTGCGACGTCGCAACGGGAAAAGCAGGTTTTATGTTCGCAAGTAAGGCAGCAGGGGCTTGGCTCCTTATCCCCTTCCCGTATCGGCGCCAGCTCCTGGTGCAAGTGCTGGCATTCATCGCTGTAAAGCCCGGCTTCAATGTCAAGCCGCTTTTCCTCTCCCATCTGGGTACAAGGGAACGGGTTCCCCAGCGGCGCTGTCCTGCACTGCCGTTCCTCCTGCCGTATGCCGCAAGGGCGGGCGCAACTGAAACAGTCGTATTTGCCGTCGCCGCATCCGGGCGTGGTAAGTAAAGAACCTTCTGGGCGTACTGTTTTAGGAAGTCCGAAAAACGACTTCGGTTCTTCCTGCTTCTTTTTCAGAGCCCTTATCTCCCTTACTGTGGTTTCTTTCGTTACCTTCTCCAGTTCCTCGTCGGGAAGCCCCAGCATCTCCTGTAATTTGCTTACGCCCATCCCGATGTACTTCTCCGCCATGTGTTCGCCGCCGTCAATGGAAAAGCGGGCGTTAATGGCCATAAAGCGGCTTGCGCTGGAAGTGCTTAAGCCGTACTCGCCTTTTGCAAACTCCCATATATTTTTATAGCCGTCCTCCGTAAAGAGTGCGTTTTCGCTGATCTGGCGAAGGAAGTAGCCAACTATAAAGAAATCCTCGGCCGCATCGTTTAAGTGGTTCCTTATCCCGCTCTTTAAGTCCTGGTATTCCATCTAATCCCTCCTTGTCTGCCTGGTTTCCTTTGCCCCTATGCCCGGCTCGCCTGCGGTCTTTCCGCTGCCGTGCTGGGCTTTCTGTTTGCGATAAGCTCCGCAACCAGTCTATAGACGGCTTCGGTTTTCCCGGTGGGCGGTATCGTGCGCCCCTCTATGCTCTTAAGCTCCGTACCGTCTGCTAAAATATGTTTAATCAATCAGCCCCGCCTCCCTTGATCCGCTCCTTCCAGTCTGCGTAAATGCAAACGTAACGGCGGAAGGATGCGTTTTTCTCTGCCTCGTATACGGTGCAGGTATAATCTATTTTGCCGTTGCTCTTTACCGTCCGGATCGCTTCAAGCTCTGCCAGGTGCTTCCTTACGCAGCGGGCGCTTAATTTCTGCTTGGTGCAATACTCGTTAAAGTCGCTTACCAGGATCCGGTACTCCCCGCTTACTGGCTCTTTCCCGGCGGTAATGCCTGCTATGAATTTATCCGTATCAATGAGGAAAGCCTGTTTTGTAAGGGCCTTCCACTCTGCCATCTCGTCAATGCCTCCAATGTCAAGCCCGGCCTGTTTGAATATGTCCCAAATTATGGGCATCCGTTCCTCTGGAACGGTTACAACGATCTTTGCTATCTGGATCGCCGTCTTTATATCAATGTTTTCTTTGTCCATAAGTTTCCTTCTTTCCATACTCGTGAATGTTTATAACTGACCCGCCACCCCGCCCGCCAAAGCGCGGCGGCGGCTCTCATACCG
>OFGE01001215.1_pt1 | contig 23784 bp, 18 predicted proteins | sample 1521681 | NCBI WGS metagenome assembly OFGE01 (sample SAMEA3504093, study PRJEB24116) | mouse gut metagenome | biome: mouse gut; feature: mouse-associated habitat; material: faeces | place: Denmark | collected 2011
GATGCCTGCGGCGGCTATCGCTGCCGTTATGAGCAGTGCTCCTTTCCTGATCCTGTCCTTTTTCTCCAAAGTTCTCTTCGTTGTTCTCTTCATATAAACCTCCGTTTCTGAGCATTGCCAGCTCGATCCGTGCAGCCTGTCTGTTCTGCGCCATATCCACACTATACCAGTCCCTCTTTCCAAAAGATATATTCAGATGTGCAAATCTGTTGACAAAAAAGCAACTGGCACATGCGCAATTTGCAAAGTCAATACGCAAATCACAAAAAATGCCGCAAAATCCACTCTTTTTTCAGCAGATTTTACAGCATTCATTGTCCTGGAGCCATCCTACTTGTTCAGTTTTTTCATCTGTCCGGGCGTGATCCCTGTCTCTTTTTTGAACACGCGTATCAGTGCCCCGCTGTTGCGAAAGCCTGCCTGGGGGCAGATCTCCACGATGCTCATCCCCTCCTTCAACAGCTCCTTGATCTTCTCGACCCGGATGGTGTTGATGTACTCTAACAGGCTGACGCCTGTCTGATCCTTGAAAAGAGCGGACAGATAGGAGGGCGTGATCTTAAAATGCAGAGCCGTGATCGAAACATTCAGATCCGGATCCTGGTAATTTTCCTGCACATACTGCATCACCTCGCGTATATACTGTGAATCCTCCTTCGCCTCCTGCCTTTTGCGCCTGATGTGGCCACAGGTTTCATGGATCAGTTTGTGGAAAAACGCCCGGGCTTCCTCCTCGTTCATCCCGTCATTGATCCTCCGCTCAAAGGAAAACTGCGACAGCAGTTCCACGGTTTCCCCCTGCTCCAGCCCCTTCATCACAGTCCCTACCAGCTCGAACAGCAGACACTTTTTCGTGCTGGGCAGGATCTCCTGGCGCTGAAAGTTGACTGCGATCACCTCATCCATCCAGCGGCAGACATTTTGATCCTCCCCCGCCTTTATCGCGTTTATGATCTTCTGCTCTTTTTCTATCTTGTACTCATAATAAACCTGTCGGTTTCTGATATCCTCATACCACACCACGCCGCAGTTCCGAAACTGTTCGCGGTACTCGAAAACCTCCCTTGCCGCGCAGTAGGAATCATAGATCCCCTCAAGTCCCTGCCGGAAACTGCCACAGGCGGCAAACAGCCGCTTGCAGACCCTCTCCTCCGCAAATGTCTGGACCTGGTCAAAGAAGCTCTCCAGCTCCTCCCGCGTCTCCTCGCCCTTGTCCTCCCCGTTGATCACACAGGCGACCGCATCGTACAGCTCTACCAGTTCCACCCCGTACGCTTTGTGCAGCAGCTCCTTTAACACGTTGGTCAGCAAAAACTGGTGCAGCGCTGTGTCCGTCTGGCGCCATGCCTCGCCCTCCTCCTCGAGATAGAACAGCACGACCAGATTGTCCTTTTCCCGAAACACGTCATCCTGTGCAAATTGCTCCACATAACCGCACTTGCAGTCATAGGGAAAGACGATCATCTGATAGAGGTACTGACTCCTGAGAATCTGGGCATTGTTGTAATAGAGACTCTTGAACTGCCTGTTTGTCTGCAGAACATCAGTACTCCTGTCCAGCAGCCACTGCAGCTCATTGCGCTTTTCCCGCTTTCCGTCCTTGCCGTAACTGCCAAACACGTCCATGATATTGCGCAGGGGATCATAGTGCATCCCCGTAAAGATATAGGAGAGCGTTATGCAGATAAACAGCCCTGCCGCCATGTATGCCAAAATACTTCTGGCGTCCTGCTCGATGCGCTTCATGGGCATCAGCACCGCATAATAAAAGCCTGTCTCCGGGGACGGGATCGCATCCAGCCTGTAATCCTCCCCTGAGATCTCCAGCTCTGCAGTGATCTTCCCATCAGGACTGCCAGCCCCAGAATCAGAAGATACGAAAAAAACCATTTGAAAAATACCGTTCTATTTCTAAAAATGAACATCACCCTGCCCCTTCTCGCAAGTGTCCGGTCAAATACTTCTTTTGATATCACTCCCCTGCAGATCAGACGAGTGATATCAAGTCCCTGTCGATCGTGGACACAGCAGGTGTTTTATTTCAGATACTTTTCCAGTTTGTCGGAGACAGCCTGGACGTCGATCGGCTTTGCCAGGTGATCGTTCATACCGCACTCCTTGCACTTTTTCACATCTTCCGAAAAAGCGTCCGCCGTCATGGCGATGATGGGCAGCTCAGCGTCCCCTCGCTCCAGCTGCCGAATCTGGCGGGCTGCCTCGTAGCCTGTCATAACCGGCATACGGATATCCATCAGGACGGCATCATAATACCCTTCAGGAGATTTCTGGAACATGTCCACACAAATCTGCCCGTTCTGCGCCCACTCAATCTCCATGCCAATATTGGACAGTAATTCGTTCGCAATCTCGTAGTTGATATCGTTATCTTCCGCCAATAGGACTCTGACCCCGCTGAAATCCCTGGCGGGAGCCTTCTGGTTCTCCTCCTCATTCTCGCCGGGATCCATATATTGCAGCAGCCCGTGATAGAGGGTGGACTTGAACAGAGGCTTTGAGATGAATCCGCAGATACCTGCCTCCCGGGCCTCCTCCTCAATATCGCTCCAATCGTATGCCGAGATCAGAAGAATGGGCATCTCCTCTCCAAACTTATCCCGCAGTTCCCTGGCGGTCTCTATCCCGTTCATCCCCTCCATGCGCCAATCCAGCAGGACAATCTGATAGGGATCACGCTGCCTGTGGTGAGCCTCCACCATCTCGATGGCGGACCGGCCATCCATAACCCAGTCACAGTGAATCGTCAGCTCCGCCAGTTTATCCGCCGTTTCCCTGCATAACTGCTCATCATCGTCCACCAGCAGCATATTCCAGCTGGGAAGGATCATCTCGGACTCTTTCACGTCAGCCCGCTCCAGGTCCAGGATGACATGGAACTCCGTCCCTTTGCCTGCTTCGCTCTGCACCTCTATGGTTCCGTCCATGGCGTCCACAATATACTTGCTGATGGCCATGCCCAGCCCTGTACCCTCCGTCTTATGTACCCGGGTGCTGTCCTCCCGGGAGAAGGATTCAAAAATCTTCTTTTGGAACTCCGGCGTCATACCCATGCCGCTGTCCTTTACCCGGAAGTGCACCCGCACAAAATTGTCCCCTTTCGGCGACTCCTCCTGATTGAGATAGACATGGATTTCCCCTCCCTCGGGCGTAAACTTGTAGGCATTAGACAGGAAATTAATCAGTACCTGGTTCAGCCTCACCCCGTCACAGTATACATCCTCCGCCAGAATATTGGAGATAAATACGTCAAACACCTGGTTCTTGGATTTTATCTGGGGCTGGATAATGGTCACGATACTGTCCATGGTTTCCCGCAGGGATATCATATCCAGATTAAGCGTCATCTTGCCGCTTTCGATCTTGGACATATCCAGAATATCATTAATCAGTCCCAGCAGATGGCGGCTGGACAGTGTTATCTTTTTCAGGCAGTTGGACAATGCCTGGCGGTCCTCCAGGTTGGCCGTGGCGATCGCCGTCATACCCACAATGGCATTCATGGGCGTCCTGATGTCATGGCTCATGTTGGACAGGAACTCACTCTTGGCCTTATTGGCCCGGATCGCCTCGTTTCTGGCCTCTCTAATGGCAAGATACTGTGTCCTCATAATTCTGTAAAAAAGAATAAACGCTACAACAAAAATCACATACATCAAACCAATGGCTGCCAGGAATTCCTTCAAACTCTCCCTGTCCATTTTCTGTATAATACCACTCAGCGCCTCATAGGACATGGCTGTAACCAGATACCATTCGGAGTAGGGGAGGGGCACCACATATACATATTTAGTCCCCTCGGTGGTGGATGCGGAAAAATTGGTGAAGGACTTATTGTCTATGGTGTCCTGGATCATCTTAACATAGACTTCCGCTCCGCACTCATCCGTATCTAAAACAACACTTCTCAGGCGTTCATAATAATTGTCCCGCACGGCAGACCCGCTCCTTATCACAAAGTCGCCGTTTCTCCTTATAATATGGGAGTAAGTTTCCTGGCTCTGGCTGTCCATAAAAAGGGTGGTATTGACATAATCCACATTAATGCCCGCCACCATTGCAATGCTTTTCTCCCCATTCTCCATGTCATAGGCGCAGGGAACCCCCAACACCACAATTTCCTCGGCAAGACCTTTCATTCTCGCCGCGGCAATCTTATTGTTTCCGTCCTTCAGGGAAGCGAGAAAAGGCTCCTCATCCGCCATCACCACTTCCTCACCCAGGATCAATTCCAAACTCCCGTCCTCGGCCAACAGCGCCAGAAAGATAAAGTCTCTGGCAGCGCCGCTGACAGCCATGGCCTCCCGCAGTTCCGTTCCCTGCAGTTCTCCCTCCGGCGGCATGGTCTTTATGATACTTTCCACCTGAGCCAGCTTAATGTCTACGGTGGTATCAAAATGGCTGATGATCTGTAAATTCATCCGCTCCATATAAAAGTCGCTGATCTCCATGGCCGTATCCCTGCTGGCTCTCATCATACGGCTCATCAACACCATATATATGCCTCCGCACAATATGAACATCAAAACAAAAATGGTCACAAGTACTCGTAAATTTCTGTTTTTCATTTCGTTTATTACCTCGCAAGTCGTGATATATTTTTGATTATATTATAAAAAGATAAAAAAAGCAACGAGCCAATTTCATCATCCTTTTTATTTGGAAAAGATATGTCATTTGGAGGTATGAATACGAAGAAAAACAGGTCACGACCGCTTTATGCAGGGGGCTTTCGCCCTCGGTGCCGTTCCATGGGTTTACTTCCTGCCGCGGCTCTGGATCACTGCCCGGTATATACCCAGCAGTGCCACAAAAAGTAATGCAGCCACCGGCCAGATGAGCCAGGTATCTCCCCAACTGTTATAATAAAAACTGACGCACAGATAGACGGCTACCACCAGGCACCAGTACGCGCCGGCCAAAGGGCTATATTTTCGACGTTCTTTCTTTTTTTCCGCGGAATATTCCCCCTCCTGCAGCAGTTTCTGAAAACTTTCCCAGATACAGCCCGCCTGCACCACCAGGAAAACCCCCAGGGACACAATGGCCAGAAGTACACATGTGCAGTATATCAGACAGATCTCCGGGGCGTCCAGTCCTGCGGCGAACATAAGGGGCAGTACACTGAGAATGCACAGGACCACGCCCAGCACCATTTTTATTTGATAGCGGCGGGTATAGGCCTCCTTCTGCTTCTCCACGATGCCCCCAACGCCGTATTGCAGTTGGATTTCCTCTTCTTCCAGATACTCATAGCGCTCCAGCTTCATACCATATATGAGGAACAATACCACGGCCCCTGCCACCATCAGCAGCAGGATAACCACTCCAAGTCCCGTCGCCATGTTCTCTGTGACAGCCACCGGTCCGTATTCCGACCAGCCGCCCATAAGCAACAGGCTGATGGGGGAGAGAATGCTGATCAGCACCCCTGTGGCGATGGGATAACTGGTTTTCCGCACAGTCTCCAAATAGGTATTGGCTTCTTCCAGAGAGAGGGAACGTGCTTTCCGGAGATCTCTGTCCCCTTCCGCAGAAATTTCCGGCAGTTCCGCCTCTTTAAGTTCTCCTTCCTGCCCGTTTTTAGAAATGACGTCTATGTCATACTCATCCTTTAACAAAAAATCGGTGCTGACGCCAAATATCATACTCATTCTGATGATTTTATCCAGTTCCGGTATGGACGCCCCCGATTCCCATTTAGATACGGACTGCCTGGATATTTCCATCTGATCCGCCAATTCTTCCTGAGACCATTCTTTCTGCTTTCTTAAATACGTAATTTTCTCTGCCAGAATCATTCTGAACCTCCTGCTTTCTCTTTAAATTTAGATTCGGCGGTATGCCGTTTTGTCTCCTGTATTCTAGCAAAATCCCCGGTTGACAACCACCAAGCGCGCAGTACATTTTCCCGTTTTTTTGTCAACCCGCAGTTGCAGTCCGGCAAAAATACCCTTTCGGTTATCCGATGCTTTAACGCTATTATATAAGGAAGAGTCTGCAGGTGCAACCTTATTCCACTGGTTTTCCCGCCGCAGATGTGCTATACTGGGCAGGGTTACAGAAACTTGCCGGGAGGTCTGAAAATGCAGACGCAGGATACATTGACTTCTTTATGTGAAAAATATTGTCTGGGAAAAATGCAGGAAGAAGCCCTGCCCGCAGAGGGGGGGCTGCTGCACCGGATGTACCATGTGGTCACGGACCGGGGGGCCTATGCCGTAAAGCTGCTTAATCCGGATATCATGAAAAGGCCGGCGGCCCTGCGGAACATGACGACTTCCGAACGAATCGCCGAAGCCATGGCCGCATACGGTCAGAAAGAGGATACCGGTTTCGGAACCTCTCAGTCCGGGGACGCCATACCCGCAGTGCCCGCACTGAAGTTCCAGGGGCGGCATGTGCTTGTCCTTAAAGAGGATGATGTTCCCCAGTATGCCCTTGTTTACCCCTGGCTGGAGGCCCGTTCCCTGTTTGCGCCGGATATCGGCGTCACACATTGCCGCAGGGTGGGCCGCATACTGGGACTGATCCATCACGCGGATCTTCAGCCAAAGGAGATTGGAGAACTGCCGGCGAAAGAGGAGGAGATGCGGCCTCTCTATGACTGGCAGGGCAGCAACAGGCTTCCTGGCGCTTTGATTATGAAGCCATGCTGCCGGATCTGCAGCGCTGGGACCGGGCGGCAGTGGACGCCATGAAAACGCTGCAGTCCCGCCAGGTGATCAGCCACCGGGACCTGGACCCCAAGAATATCCTTTGGCAGGGAACCGACCCCCTGATCATCGACTGGGAAGCCGCCGGATATGTGAACCCCTGGCAGGAACTGCTGGAAGTACTCAATTACTGGGGACGGGAAGAAAGCGGCGGTTATGACCCCTGCCTCTGCCAGGCAATCTTACAGGAGTACCGGCAATACATGGATTTGAGGGAAGTGGACTGGACGCCTGTTTTTGCCTGCAGCTATGACGGGATGCTGGGCTGGCTGGAATATACACTGAAAAAGGCCCTGGGCCTGGAGGGGGACGACCCGGTCCAGGGTATGAACCAGCTGCTTTCCACCTATAAGGAACTGAGGCTTTATGACGCCCACGCCCAAACACTGCGGGAGATGATAATCGGTTGAAAGAGAGGGAAAAATGTTGAAACATATAAACCGCCGCAAACTGTTCCGATATGTCAGCCTGGGAATTCTGACTGCCATGATTCTTTTTCTTCATTTCTATAAACTGACGGAGATCCCTTACGGCATGTATGTGGATGAGGTGGGCTCCGCCTATGACGCTTACAGCATAGCAAATTACGGCGTTGACCGCTATATCAAAAGTTATCCTGTCTATTTTACCAATTACGGAGACGGGCAGAATGCGCTGTATACCTATATTACCGCCCTGTTTTTCCGGCTGTTCGGCGCATCCAAGCTGACGGTCCGAATGGGCATTGCTCTCTCCTCCCTGACCGCCGCCTTCTTTGGCTATCTCTATGCCTGCAGGAAATGGAAGGGACAGGAGGTTCCCCTGCTGTTTTTATGCCTGTATGCCATCCTGCCCGTCTTTACCATGACCCAACGCTTTGGACTGGAAAGCCATCTGATGCTGTCGGCTTCCATCACAGTGCTGTATACCACCGCCAGAGCCCTTGAGACGGAAAAATGGCAATATTACCTGTTGGCCGGCATCGTTATGGGGCTTTCCCTCTACACCTATGCCCTTATGTATATTGTCCTGCCCCTCTATCTGCTCCTCTGGCTCGGATACGGTATTCGACTGGGAAAAATACGCCTTCGCAAATTGCTCCTGCTGCTCCTGCCCCTGGGCCTGCTGGCCGCCCCTTTGCTTATGGTACAGATCATCAACGCCTTTTCTCTGCCGGAAATGCGCCTGGGCCCCTTTACCCTCACCCGTCTGGAAAAATACCGTTCCGCAGAACTGGGCTTTCAAGATCTGTTCCGCAATTTGAAGCAGATGTTTACCAACACTCTGTTCTTTGACAATCTGACTTATAATACTTTTTCCCGGTATGGGACTCTGTATTATATTTCTCTGCCCTTCCTTTTCATCGGCCTGGTGAAAACCGCCAGGGAAACCTGGCTTTCCTGGCGGCAAAAACAGTTGGATTACGCCACTCCCGTACTCTTCTGGCTGTTGGGGGAATTTGTCATGGGATGTATCCTGAAAGGATGGTCCACTCCCAACACCACCCGGATGATCGGCATTTTCATGGCTTATCTGTACCTGATCACCGCAGGCATCTGCCGGGTCTGTAACTGCCTGAAAAAAATATGGCAGAAACGTGCCTTTGGGGGAATACTGGCAAGCCTTTACGCCGTCTCCTTTTTGTCCTTCGCCCATTACTATTTTACGGATTACAATCGGCTGGCCTATCCCATGAACTGGCTGTTTTATGAGACTTATGATGATATCCCTGCCTTTCTGGAGGAACATCGGGACCAAAGCTGGGCCTCCCGGGGCGTATGCTATCCCAGTAATTATATGTACTATCTGTGGTCGTTCCGGGTAAGTCCTTATGATATGAATATCCCCGTCAATGGCATCCAGACTTTCGGAAAGGACTCCATCAACGAATTTCCCGAGAAAGTTCTGGTTCGGAATAACTATGTGGTGTCTAATCTGGACCAGCCCTCCATTGAATTTTTGACGCGGATCGGGTATATCCCCGTTCAGATGGACAAGCATATTTTCTTTATCTGTCCTTTTGAGAATTATGATGTGGCAGTGTCCCAGGAGCAGCTTTTCTATCTGGATAATATACATGTATTGGATCAGGATATCAAATTTTTCGGATGGTGTGTGGACCCGGAAGCCGACGCGCCCTTTGCCGAATATCTCCTGGAGATAGACGGCGCCATGGTGGACGTCCAAAAGACGCCCCGGACAGATGTGGCGGGGGTATTGGGAAGGGAGGATTATCTGGAGAGCGGCTTTACCGCAATCATCCCCCTGGACACGCTGGGAACCTGCAATTCCCTCACTCTTACAGGGGTACGTGCCGACGGCTCCCAAAGCGTCATATATCAGATCCTGCGAAAAGAAAAATAAGATGATTTTCACGGTGGGGCTGCTGCCTCCCCCTGGCTTACCCAAAAGCACGGGCAGAGATGCAGGCGTTGGCGCTCCCGCTGGATATGGGAGGGAATCGCTTCCCATATCTGGATATGAGTTTCAGGTAATAAAACCATCTGAAATAAAACTGCCTGTTTCTGTGGCGGGCAGACTCTCAAATTGGCTAAACACTGTTTCGCCAATCTGGTCGTGCACGTAAACACGATAAAACTGCCGGATGTTTTTCAAATTCCCTACTGAAAAACCTTTTTCCCGACAAACTGGAATTCTGATAAGACACTTTTTATAGCATTTAATAACTGTTATATCTTATCTCCAAAAAGTCTGCAAACCCTTGAAAATGCTAAATTTATAACAAGTGAGTTTGCCCTTATGCTTTCCCTTGTGTTGTATCCTTTTCCCTCATGTTTCGAACTCTCATAAGGGCAAAAATAAGGGAAAGAAAACCTGTAACAAATTATAACATGAGATGAACAGGACAGGAAGAACTGGTTGGAATGCTTTTACAAATTTCTCCAAATCACTATAACTGCATTGACGCAGCCACTTTTGACGGATATGTTTTACGGATAGACTGCAGAAAAGTGGAAGAAGGATTGAAAGCAACACCATGCTCTGAATGTGCCTTAAATGCATTGGCAATAGATAAACCACTCGAATATGCAACACTATATCTTGATGGTTGTATGCAGATATGGGTAGATGCAGAGGATTTATTAAAATTATGGTAATATAGTTTTATCTATATGGAGGACTGGTCAAAATATAAACCAGTTCTCTTGTTATTAGAGAGAATGAAACTGCTCCTGTATACAAAACAAAATTATGCCATAAGGAACTGTAAGTACCAAAAGACATAGGTACAAAAATAGTCTACAACTTGCAGACTATTTTATATCCATCATTTTTGCAACTTCAGATTCCAACGTTTCTATTGTAGGAAGACTGCGTTGATATTCTTTGCTGAGAGCGTTGCTTAATTCATATCCCGCAATACCAATCGGTTGTGAAACTTCTTCCAAAGAATATTCTACCACAACATTATCCTTATCTTTACCGTCCTCGGCTTGCGGTGACCGATAAAAGACTTCGGAACGGTAATTACCGCACAAAAAAAGACTATAACTGTGTGACGTCATAGCCTATTAAGGATTGAGGAAGTCCCTTTTTTATTTGTATTTGTTTGTCGCCCCTCCGCACTATCCAGCATCTGTGGTACTGGACGATGCGAAGGAACTTGCTCCTCTCCTCTTTATGTCTGAGATCATCCACACCATACGCCTTCAGAAAAAGCCTATGCTTAAATGATAGCCATCGTCAAGGAACCTCCCGGACTATTCTTCCACACAGCGCTGCTGCTTCACAGCCAGCATAATCACCGTGGCCGCCACCAGCACCAGGGTTACGGCCAGGCCGCCCTCCAGGCCGAAATCGCCTCCGTTGATCAGTTCCCGTCCTGTCACCATGTTGGAGGAGAATACGGTGCAGTGGGTCTGCATGCCGCTGACACGAATGCCATATATATTGCCCTGGGCCAGATTCCATACGGAGTGCAGCGCTCCCACCCCCCAGATATTGCCCCGCTTGATGAAATAGATGGAGGCAAACACGCCGAAGAGCACCAGATTGACAAAAGCCAGCACGGTAATGCCCTCATTCAGCAGATGCAGGGCCGCAAACAGCAACGCATTGGCAAAAATACCCACCGCCAGAGGATAACGTCGGCTCACGGACACCAGAAAATACCCCCGGCACAAAATTTCCTCCGCCATGCCCTGGATCAGAAATCCCACCACAAACAAAATGAAAATCCCCAGGGAGAATTCCGGCGACAACCCCTGGAATTCTAAAGAGCCCGTTATCACACATAGAAGCACCGCTGCGGAAAAGAGTACCAGCCCGGCCCCCAGGCCGCAGGCATATTCCTTCCACATGCCGGATTTCTGAAAACCCACCGTGGACATCTTCCGCTTCTGAATCAATTTACAGAACAACAACGCCACCAGGATTAATCCCACATTGGCAAAAAGCATGGCAATCGTCAGCGCATCCGTCTGCAATATGGCCTGGGTAGCCTCCATAGCGGCTTCCATATCTCCCACGGCAATCGCGCTGAGATACTCCTGATTGGTGAACAGCAATACCATCTGCGCCGGAACCATCACTATCAGTTCCGCAATGTTGCAGACCAGAAATACAACCACAAATATCAGAATCTCCAGAACGATATGCAGCCCCTTCCGGGCTGCCGCCGCCTCCGCCACCATTACAGGTTTTTTCATTTTCCACAAATCAGTCATCTTATACAACCTCCTTCCAAATGATTCCCTCTCTGTTGACAAGGGTAAGCCTGTTGATCGTCCAGGACTGCTCCAGATCCTCACATGCATGGCGCTCCAGGGCCCGGAACTGCTTTTGCTCTTCATTCCAGGTCAGAGCCGTAGTCCGATACTCCCCCTGCTCGTAACCGTATCCGTCTCCCCGGTCCTCATACAGCAGGAATTCACCATCTCTTCCCGTATAGACAAAGACCTCCAGTTCCGGGGAGAGTTCCTCCGTGGACGGGGCGTATGCCGCCCTTGGCAGAATGCTCCCTTCCCGGACAAACAGGGGAATCCGATCCAGGGGCGCTTCGGTCTCTATCCACTGTCCCCCCTGGTAGTATACATTGGTCCAATAATCGTACCACCCGTTTCCCTGGGGCAGATACAGCCTTCTGACAGCGGGTATCCCGGAGAGCGGCTCCGAATCCCTGCCATAGTACATGGGCTCCAGTACGGGACATACCATGATGCTGTCCCCGAATAAATACTGATCCATAATACCCCAGACCTCCCGGTCTCCGGGATAGGCGAAGGCCAGCAATCTCATCATGGAACCGTCCTCCAGCCAGCAGCGGCCGGCCAAAGAGTAGATATAGGGAAACAGAGTATAGCGCAGGCGGTTGGCCGCCAGCAGTGCCTCATAGAAGGGAACTTTGTCATTGGCAAAATGCCACAACTCCCTTCGGCAGTCTGTTCCGTGCCCCCGGAAAACCGGAAGAAAGCATCCCCATTGATACCATCGTACAAACAGTTCCCGATATCCCAGGTCCTGGGTGGCCCTGGGGTAATCTCCTTTCCAAAACCATGCCGTCCCCCGCTTTACAAAGAAAGCGCCGATGTCCACCGTCCAGAAGGGAAGCCCGCTGGCGCGGAAATGCAGCCCTGCGGCCACCTGCCTGCGCAGCGTGTCCCAGGAGGCCTCGATATCCCCCGACCAGAGAATGGCTCCGTAACGCTGCTGCCCGGTATAGGCGCTCCGGGTCAGATTCACCAACCTTCTGGTATCGCAGCCTCTTTGCCCCTCAAATATGGTCCGGGCATGATACAGCCCGTAGGCGTTCATTTTTTCCGCGGGAAGATGCTGCCACACCGTCTGACAGTATTCCTCATACATCCTGGCAGGCTCCACTCTCTCTGTATGATTCCACTCGGGAGTAAAGGGCTCGCTGTTGTCGCACCACCAGGCGTCCAGGCCGCTTCCCAGAAACCCTTTTTGAATCTGCTCCCAGTACAACTCTCTCGCCTCCCCGCTGAGCGCATTGTAAACGCCGCAGCCCGGCAGCAGCAGTTTTTTCTCCTTGAATTGCCTGTAATTGTCCGTGTTTTCCCCCATATTGGGCCAGATGGACAGCATAAAATGTACATGGGCTTCATGGAGTTCCCGCACCATGGCCCCGGGATCGGGGAAGCGGCTGCCGTCAAAGGTTTTCTGCCCCCACTGGTCCCCCTCCCAGGAACACCAGTCCAGCACCAGCCCGTCCAGGCCGATCCCCCTGTCCCGGTATTCCCGCATGACGGCAAGTACTTCTTCCTGGGTCTCATAGCGCTCCTGAGACTGTATATAGCCATAGGCCCACCGGGGCAGCAGAGAGGTCTTGCCTGTCAGCATGCGGTATTTTTGAACGACTCCGTCCAGGCTTCCCCCATTCATGAAATAGAAATCCATCTCCGGGTCCGCCTCGGTGTAGAGATAAGAGCCATAAACCGTATCGCTGAATATCATAGGACTGTATGTGTCTACCAGTATGCCATATCCCAGCGTGGACGCCAGCATAGGAATCGCAATCTTGCGGTTGGCCTGGTGCAGATAGACGGTCTGCCCCCGCAGGGAGCCGAAACCCTCCTCCTGCTGCCCCAGCCCGTACAGCGCCTCCCCCTCTCCCCATTCCAGATACAGCCTGGTATGGCAGCTTTTTCCCAGAGGGATCCTGGACGCTTCCCGAACCACATCCTTCACACCGTCGGGAGTAGCCACCTTCTCCACCCGGGCCCCTTCTTCCAACATGCGATAGGTGGTAAATTCCTCCAGCGTTTTGCTGTCATGATCCCGCTCCCGCAGAAGAAGCCTCCCCTTGCCATCGTAATAGCGGTAAGCAGCTGTATCGCGGCAGATGACTACTTCCAAATGTTCCATCTGCAGGCGGATCTCCTCCGGGGTTTCCGTGTAATCCCAGTGGGGGAATACCTCTCTGTGCACGACCCCCGGCTTATCTCCCTCCCCAAATTCTTCCTCCAGGGTATAGGTAACTCTGACTGTGGCAGAATCCCTGGGCTCCAGTCGGTGGGTTCCCGCATCTGAACATAGATAAAGCCTGTCCTCCTGACGCCAGACCTTTCTGATCCGATTGCTTTTTGCCTCCGTAACACAAAGCATAGCCTCTTCTCCCTTCTTTTCCGCATGCGGTGCTTACATAATAAAAAAGCCATGCGGCCGTCTCCGGCCACAGGCATGGAGGTGATTCATTCAATAATCAGGCTGGCGCATCTGATATCCTCCGACAGATCGTAGACCTTCCCGGTGCGCAGGCCGATAACTTTGGGGCGCAGCGGGTACTGGGGATTGTTTTTCAGCACTTTGGCCTTCTCCCCATTGCTCAGGGTGACGGTGGTGTTCACAGGATAGAGAATAACAATTCCCAGAAAGTTCCTCATATAGGTAATATCCAGTTCATCAGTCATGGCCATGATCATCTCTATGGCGTCCTGCTGGGAAAATGCTTTCTTGTAAGGCCGCTCTGTCACAAGGGCGTCGTAGATATCCGCAATGGCAAGGATCTTCGCAAAGGGATAGATTTTGCCGGAAGCCACTCCCATGGGATATCCCTTCCCGTTCAGCTTCTCGTGGTGCTGCAGTACCCCCATCAGCACCTCCTGGGGAATCCCCCCCTTCTCTTTCAGAATCTGATAGCCAAAGAGAGCATGGTTTTTCATCACGGCAAACTCTTCCTCCGTCAGTTTCCCGGCCTTATTTAATATTTCATTGGGGATTTTGGATTTGCCCATATCGTGAAGCAGACCTGCCATGCCGATCTTTTGGATTTCTCCTTCGGACATATTGCTGTTCTTCGCAATCAGCATGGCAATGGTGGCCACATCCACGCTGTGCTGGAATGTGTATTCATCGCTGAATTTCAGCGTGTCAATATTCAGCGCCACCGCCTCGTTCTCCATAATGGAGCCCACCAGACTGTCCGTGACATTGGTGGCAGTGTCAATAAAATTGGGGGCGGAAGTATCATTGTAGAGAAATTTGATGCCCTGGGACACCCGCTTTTTCACACTTTCGGACAATTTCACCTTTGACCGATCCGCCACCGTCAGCTTTTCGATGGCCACCCGGACTTCCGGAGAGATCTCTATGTCTCCCTCCATCTCGGGGTCTTCCTCCCCCTCCCGGATATAGATCCCGGTAATCTTCATTTTCTGCAGGGCTTCAATCAGAAAATCGTCCAGCCCGGTCTTACGGGCAATCAAAATTCGCCCGCTTCTGTCTATGATGGACTGGTCGATCACCATGCCCGGCTTGATTGCCCTTGTACTTATAAATTTTCTTTTTACCACAGGCTCCACCGCTACTTTAATAATATGCTAACAGTTACTATACTTTTACATTATAATTCATTTTCCGTTAGAAATCTACTCTTTTTATGCGAATTAATAGGCAGATTGTGCGCATATTTGTATAAATGAAACTTTCTGACAGGTAAAATATAAAACCGTATCTTGAAGCCGGGGAGCCGGACGCATATAATGATACCAACCCCAGTCAGGGAAGGAGCGTAATCATATGAAGCAGATTCTCATTGTCGAGGACGACATTACCATGAACAAAATGCTGACAAATATACTGTTGGCCGAAGGGTATGGCGCTGTTTCTGCCTATACCGCCGAAGAAGCCCGGCGTTGCTTTCAGTCGACTGTATATGATCTGGCCATTCTGGACATTAATCTGCCGGACGGTTCCGGCTATGAGCTTTGTAAAGCCATCCTGGAAACCGCGCATATCCCCGTTATTTTCCTGACGGCCAACGATTTGGAACAGGATATGATAAAAGGCTATGAGTCGGGAGCCGCCGACTATATCACAAAGCCCTTTCCCAACAGTGTGCTGCGCCACAAGGTCAAAGCCATCTTTTCCATGTTGGAAAGCCCGGAAAAAGAACCGCCGCACAAAGTATATGATGACGGGCTGCTTATGATCGACTTTTCCTCCCTGCGGACCGTTTTGGCCGGAGAAGAAATTATCCTTGCTCCGCTGGAATATCGGATGCTGGAAATCTTAACGAGTAATAAAGGCATTCTGCTGACCCGGCAAAAACTGCTGGAAAATCTGTGGGACAGCCAGGAGAATTATGTGGACGAGCACACTTTGACAGCGGCGATCAGCCGTATCCGCGGAAAGATTGAAAGAGGCGGTCATAAATATATTCGAACCGTTTACGGCATGGGCTATATGTTTACAGACGGAGGTACCAGATGAAAAAGATACGTTTATCCCTTTCCGGCATTTTCCGATTGATCGGAGCAGGTGCTGTTATAACGGCCCTTGTCCTGAGCATCGGCATATTTTGCGCTACCCGGGATATGACGGCGGTTATGGGCTGCCTGATTACCGCCGGGGTTCTGTCTGTATGGGCGGCTGTTTTAATCAGGATGCTGCAATACCGCCTGGTGCTTTTTACGGACGAAGTGTGCCGGACCATTGACGATATGATGCAGGGAGAAGCAGCGCCAAGAATGATTTTTGATAATGATACCCTGTTAGACCGTATCAGCTACCAGTTAAACCGGCTATACCAGATGGAACAGGCCGGTAAAAAAGCCATTGAGGAGCAGCAGGCCGATTTGCAAGGTTTGATTTCCCACATATCCCATCAGGTCAAAACGCCTGCTGCAAATTTGAAAATGGCAGCCGATACGCTCCTGGAACAGCAGCTTTCTCCCGGGCAGCAGAACGCATATCTGCAATCCATGAACACGGAGATTGACAAACTGGATTTCCTTATGCGTGTGTTGGTAAAGTCTTCCCGTCTGGAAACAGGAGTAATAACATTGGAAAAGCAGCTTGCCCCCATCTATGAAACACTGGCTTCGGCTTTGGGCGGCATTTTTTTGAAAGCGGAGGAAAAAAATTTACAGGTGGCGGTGGACTGCCCGGAGGATCTGTCTGTCCCTCATGACCCAAAATGGACGGCCGAAGCCCTGTTTAATATTTTGGAGAACGCCGTAAAATATACCCCGGCAGGCGGAACCATCCGGGTGTCCGTTGTCCGCTGGGAGGCTTACACAAAGATTGATATAACCGATACAGGGCGAGGCATCCCGGAAAGCCATCAAGCTGCCATTTTTAAAAGATTTTACCGGGAGCCGGAAGTACACCATATGGAAGGAATCGGTATCGGCCTGTATCTCACGAGGGAAATCATTGCAAAACAGAACGGACAAGTCAAAGTAAGTTCCGGGACCGGAGCCGGGTCCACTTTTACCGTTTTTCTGCCAAATAATTAGGACTTTCAGAAAATATTTCGGAAACGGCGACATTCTCGTGACCTTTGTATTTTATCATCAGGATATAAAAACAAGTGGAAAGGCGGTATACAGAATGCCAGTATTACAAACGGTCAATTTAAAAAAATATTATCAGCAGGGCGAAACTGTGACAAAAGCCCTGGACGGTGTGAGCCTTGAAATCAATGGGGGAGAATTTGTTTCAATCGTGGGCACTTCCGGTTCCGGCAAGTCAACACTGCTTCACATGATGGGCGGCCTGGACAGTCCCACATCCGGCAGTGTGATTATCAACGGAGAAGATATTTCACAGAAAAGCGCGGAACAGCTTACTGTGTTTCGCCGCCGTCATATCGGCTTTGTTTTTCAGAATTATAATCTTGTACCCGTTCTGAATGTGTATGAAAATATCGTGCTGCCGGTTCAGTTAGACGGGAAGAAGGTAGACAAAAAGCTGATGGACGAAATAGTGGAAGTACTGGGGCTGCAGGATAAACTTGAAAATCTGCCCAACAACCTGTCGGGGGGCCAGCAGCAGCGGGTATCCATTGCCCGCGCCATGCTCACCAAACCGGAGATCCTTCTGGCCGATGAACCCACGGGAAATTTGGACAGCAAAACAACTCAGGATGTTCTTTCTCTGCTGAAAATTTCCGGCATGAAATTTCACCAGACAGTGGTGATGATTACCCATAACGACGCGATTGCCCAACTCGCCGACCGCATTATCCGTATAGAGGACGGAAAAATAACAAATTAAGGAGAGCGTAAACCCATGAAAAAATGTATATTGCTTCTTACCGTTTTGATTGCTTTGTCTTTGGCCGGCTGCGATGCGGCAGATAACGGTGTGACCCATCGGGACGGAAACCTGATCGTTACAAATTATTCCGATTATGAAATTACAGACATAACCATTTCCCACCTGGGAAAAACCGTTTCTGTTTCTCCCGCACCGATTAAAAATACGCAAATCTGCTATTTTACCCTTGCCCCCGCCTCTGATTATGTTTATAAAATTTCTTTTATGGACAGGGAGGGGGAGGAGCATTGGCGGGAATTTACCGATACTTTTTCTGAAGATACGCAAATCCTGATCGCAATACAATACTCTGACAATGGTTGGACCATTGACTATGACAAATAAGGAGACCCATTCATGTTTTATAACGACACTCGAAGACAAATGAAAGAACTGGCCTACAAAATCATGTCGGGAAACCGCCGGCGCAATGCCTTTGTTATCATCGCTGTCGCAATGACTACTTTTCTTATTTCCACAATTCTCTGCATTGGCAGCGGCTATTTGAAAAGCGCGGATAAGCAGCGGGAAATGTTGAATGGTACAACGGCAGACATGATCCTGACAAATCCAACGGAATCACAGCTGCAGGCATTGCGGCAGGATCCCAATATCGCATATATGGGTATCAGCCGCCAGATCGGCTTTGTTGACACGGAGCATTATCCCCGCATCAATGGCATCCTGCTTCGCTGGTGCGATGCGGTTGAATGGGAACAGCATATTTCTCCGGCCATCGGAAATATAAACGGACACTATCCCGCTTCCCGGACCGAAATCATGATGCCCACATGGGTTTTGGAGCAAATGGGGGTGGAACATCCGACTATAGGTCAAACAATCACGCTTTCCTTCCGTTATGGATATACGGATATCCATTGGCCGCCTCTTTCATCTGCAGCAACCTTTTCTTTTACATTGTGCGGCTGGTATGAGGACTACAGCGGAAACAGAATGTATGATAATGCCATAGCGTATATTTCCAATGATTTCTGGAATCAATCCGCAGCCAACGAAACGAATACCAAAAGCGCGCTTTCCCTCACGGTTTCCGGGGATATGGGAGACAGAATTTATTCTTATCTGGAACCTCTGAATGAACTTCAGGAATTTACGGATCTATCAAAAGCCGGAAGGGGCAATAATAGTCTGAGCCCGGTCCTGGCAGTTATGGGGCTGATTGTTACAATAATGATCTGCGGGTACTTGCTTATATACAATGTGCTTTACATTTCGGTGACAAAGGACATTCGCATGTATGGACAGCTTAAAACATTGGGGACCACACAGAGGCAAATGAGGAAAATCGTTTTTTGCCAGGTCCGCGTATTGAGTTTTTGGGGAATCCTGTCCGGCCTGGCCTTAAGCGCGGCAACCCTGTTTTTCATTGTTCCTTTTGGAATACGGGCTTTTGCGGGCGACATAATTATGGACAGCGCCATCTCCCCCTCCTACTCTCCATTGGTTTTCGCAGGAGCAGGGCTCTTTTCATTTGCCACGGCATTGATCAGCAGCAGGAAGCCGTCAAAGATCGCGAGTATGGTATCCCCGATCGAAGCCCTGCGCTATTCCGGAATAAATACCGCAGGGAAAAAAAGCCGTAAAACCTCTGAGGGCAATAAAGTTCTCAGAATGGCCGTCGGCAATATTTTCCGAAATAAAAAGGGCAATCTGCTGGTACTTGCCTCCTTATTTTTGGGTATCAGTTTATTCATAATTGTTAACGGAGTACTGGCGGGGCTGGATGCCTCCTACCTGGCTGACGAGTATATGCGCGATGATATTGTGATTGAAGTAAGCCGGCAGACCGAACTTGACGACCATCTTCTTGACCGCCTGCAGGCTGATCCCCATGTGAAGGAAATAACCTATACAACCGGACTTTATGAGCAGTGGTTTATGGATAGCGATAATATCCTGGAAAAGTATATCTCCGATTTCCGCAATACAGGCACGGTTCCCCAGGAAGCGTTTCTCCAGTATGCTGACGGAAATATGTATCAGACATATATGTACGGAATCGGAAAACAGGACTTTCATGAAGCTGTCTCATTGATAAACAGCCCCCTCTCATATGAAGATTTCTGTAACGGAGAAATCGCTTTTCTGGCATCGGCCACCATTGTACCTTATGAGGGAACCCCAGTCAGCGGAGACATTCAATTAACAATAAATGGCCAAACATATACGCTGCGCACAGCTCCATACTATTTGCCCGCCACATTCAGGGAGGATGGCAAAACCCTCATTGCTCCCAATATTTATGTCAGTCAGGAGTGGCTGGAAAGGATCGGCGCCGCCGGGCCAGTCAACAGAATCGCAATACAGACCGACCATCCGGAGCAGGCCCTTAACGCTGTAAAAGCACTGTTGGAAGAATACAGCGGGATCGTTATTACATCAAAAATAGAAAAAATCAATGCATTGAAAGCCAGTTTCAGCGGAATCACCTTCCTGGGAAACGCAGTCAGTATAATTCTGTTGGGAATCGGCTTAATGAATTTCATCAATATGATGTATGTGAGTGTAAACAGCAGAAGTAAAGAACTGGCTGTCCTGGAAAGCGTGGGTATGACCAAAAAACAGATCTGCCAAATGCTGCAAATAGAAGGAAGCGCTTATGCCATTGCTACCGCCATATTGGTTTTCACATTGGGCAGCGCAATATTGTACGGCGCTTTTCGAATCGTAAAGATGCAGGCTGCTTACGCAGTATTCACTTATCCCCTGTCTCAAATAGCCCTGTCCCTGGCTCTGGAGATAATGATCTGTAATCTGGTCCCTGTTCTTGTTTATAAGGCCGAAGCCGGCCACAGTCTGATTGAGCGATTGCGGGTAAATGGATAAAAGGTTGGGGGACTGTCCTAAAGGCAGAGCCGAAAAATCCGGCTCTGCCCACTCGTACCTATAATAGACTATTCCATATTAGCGTTTATTTCCTTTATTATTTCAATTACCGTTATTGTACCATCAACTAACATTTCGCAAACAGGTGGATTGGTGATATCGTTATGCTTATTTTCCCAATATACATTAGCAAGTCTTAAGTTTTCTTGTTTGTCTAAACTGCCGTCAAAGCATTTTGCGGCATCACCAACGAAACAGTTGCCCTCTGTCTCCACTTTGGCAATGCTATACGTTGGACGACCTATTTCTGCGAAATACTTTGCCCAATTATCAGCTTCTTTAAAAGTCTTAGACACATATAAGCAACTCATTCTGGATGGGTATGCAGGATACTTTTCCAGTCTGACTTCCTCAAGTGCCAATTCCCTCAAAGCAACCTTAACAGGGTATTCTAAAGAATCCGGTTTGTATTTGGCCGGATTATTATATATATCATTTACAATTTCTATTTTATCATAAACCCTCTTATACACTCCATTATGATGTGTTTCGTCAAAGATAATTTGCTCACCTAATTGAATAGGCCTGTCTGTGATAACATGATATGCAAACATTTTTGTTTTCTCCTACAAATAAAATTAACAACCTGTTTCTGTTCTTAGAACATAATCAATCATATTATTTAATCCAAAATTATTTCAATCTCGTTTTTATCTATAATAAAAAATGAGCCTGCACATCACAATAATTTAAATCATGTGTCCAAACTCATTTTCTCGTTCTTTCCTTAATCGGAGGTTTTGATCAAGCCAATGAGGTAACTTTCCGTAACGCCATTTTGGTCAGCAAAGGAGAGTATTACCAGTAAATTACTGTTGTCTATTCAGCATAAACCATCCCTGTTCAATATGAAGTATTATATTATCTTTATTAACCAACACACAGACAACATCCTCTCCATTATCACACTTTATTTTACATACGTTAATTTCATCATCATAAATGCTAAGTCCATCATGAATTCCATTTTCTTTTTCAAAGTTTTCCCTTGATACTCTGTTTTCTTCCACTTCCTTTATTTTAAAGGACAAATCAGATACATAAAGTGTCTCATCAGAAATATAAACTGTTTTTCCAAGCCACTCATCTGCAGTAAAATCAGTGCCTTTCAATGAATTCCATTCTTCGTTTAAGTTTGGATATATATGCTCTTTAAGCTCTCCAATTTCTGCAAAACTGCCTACATAAGAGTCCTCGTAGCTGTCCAAGTATATAATTTCCCAATTCCCTTTTAAATCGTTTGAACTTGTTTTTGGGGCGCAATACCGAAATGGTTGTAGCAAATAATAACCTCCAGGCGATGAATACACTAAATGCGTATTGTCTAAGACAATAAAATAGTTTGCACAATAAAGACTTTCATCCTTCCCTTTTTCAAGATACCGAATAAGCTGTACCCTATCACTTTCCACAAGTTCATCAATCTCCCAGGAACAGTATGCCCAAACCCAAGGATCATTCTTGGGAAGCCATACCACTTCAGAAGAATCATATTCCTCTTTTGACCACTCCAAAAAATGAGGCCACTCTAATATGCTTTGTTCTACGGATTTTTCCTCCAGAATAATTGTTCTACCAAAATAATGATGAGGAAAAAAAGTTGTTCTATTTCTAAAATACTCTGTAAGCAGCTTTGTAACTTTCCATTTCCCTTCATACATCACAATGGCATTTAAATCTTTGAGGGGAGTCATATTACTGATTGTAAGAACTATCAATGTTACAAATACTACACAACTCTGAATCACTTTCTTTTTCATTTTCCTATACCTGCCGCTAATAGTAGCGTTACATCTATAGCTTGCCCACTTAATACAAACTATAGATGAACACTGTTCCAACATTTTCACTCTCTCAACACTACTACTTCCAACTCATCTCTTTGATACCCAACTTTTTCGTTTCTAAATACAGTCTTAGCAAATGTATACGGAATAATTGTTATTGATAGGAGAATTACCGTTTTATGGGGTATCTTAGCTATATTTTCATTTCAAGTATTCTATCATATCCTCACGATCATATTTAATCAAAAAATTTATATATTTATCCAAAACATCTGGATCACTGTATAAATCATCATAGTCTATAAAGTAATCATTTTCCAAAAACAAGATTGCCTCCGCAGTACCCCTCTTCACTAATCCCGGCAATACCTTGTCACCTTGTAGCTTATAAGTCAAAAACTCATTAACAATCATCTGCTTGACATCTTCTTCTGAATAGTCCTCATTTATTAATATTCTTGTAAAATTTGGAGACTTTTTAATTGTAAACGTGGGATTATTATACCTCAGCGCTACCAACGCATCTAATTGATTTTGCGTTATTGGACCATGTACCTCTAGTACCTTTTCCATTATATCGGTAGGAAAATGTCCCTTAATATCTTCTTTTAAAACACTGCTTGCTTCCTCTTCCGACATAATGTATTGGATAGTATATATTGTTTTTTCATCTTCTCTTATTACATGTCCATAACCAATCGTCAAGATGCCTCTTTCCTTTTCATCAGCTGTCGCGTAGTATAGCGTAGCACTAAAATTCTCAAATTTCTTTATAAAATCTACCACATATGACATATCATAAGATTCTACCTGGCATCCAGCTATATCCAGCAAAATACACTCTTCCGTATTTAATTTACTCTCTGCTGTAATTGTTCCTGATTCTAAATAATTATCTCCCGGTATACTACTTTCTCTTTCTGCGTCAGTCGGAGCAGGAACTTCTGTTGGTGCAGGAGATGGTGTAGGTATAGGATATGACCTAATTTCTGGAAGTTCAGACTGGTCAAAAGTGAAAAGCCATACAATCGCATCCCAAATATCGCTAAAAAAATCTTTAATTCCATTAAAGAACGGGATATTCCCACTCGGGTCCGCATAATTCATCGGATTACCCAAACAGTAGTTATACCGGTTCAGCGTCAGCGGCTCTGTGATTCTGCCCAGATAGCTGTCCTCCGTCAAGAAATCCGCCGTCACCACACAATAGTATCTGGCCCGCAGATACTGGCTCTTGATGTTCGGATTATAGCTTTCCCCGTTGTAGGTATACTCGTTCTCATACTGGGGTGCGCCAAAGGTTATCTCGCCAAATACGCTGTAGCGGTAGGACTGATAAATCTGGCCCTCCTCGTTGG